>JAANMU010000734.1_pt1 | contig 36399 bp, 29 predicted proteins | sample 7279701 | NCBI WGS metagenome assembly JAANMU01 (sample SAMN14094539, study PRJNA606508) | bioreactor metagenome | isolation source: A lab-scale SPAN reactor treating ammonium-rich wastewater day 57 | place: Ireland: Galway | collected 2017-03-13
TTGGTGCTGAGGCGACGCTGGATTGGGTGTTCGGCGTGATGGGCTGCGACTTGCTCAAGGACTACATCAACCTCGACGCGGACGGGAGAGGCGCGAACGGTCGGATTAGCGGGTTCTTCTTCGCGGACAAGGAACAGGTGTTCGACCTTGATACGCAGCAGAATCACAATGCGCCCCTGACCGCGACCGACCTGCTGTTCAAGGGAGCCGCTCGTGACTCGGCACGCACGGTGTGGCAGGGCATGATTAAGTCCCTGCCGAAGATGCAGAAGATCGACGGTTATCAGGCGAATCGGAACCTGCTGTTGAGCGACGATGCGCGGATGGACGGCATCCCCGGTCTGGAAATCGAGGCCGACGACGTGAAATGCAGCCATGCAGCGACGTTCGGCACCCTAGAAGAAGCGCCCATCCACTACCTGATGAGCCGTGGGATTCCGCGCAATCAGGCGGAGTTGATGGTCATTGACGGGTTCTTCGACGAACTGCTGCAGCGCGTGCCGTTTGAGCAGGTTCGCGAGCGCCTACAGGCGGAAATTGAAGCCAAGATCGTAGGACGGTAAGACATCATGGACGGATTTGTAGCGGCTGCGAGCACAGCCGATGTACCACCCGGTGAGCGCGTAGTCGTTCAAGTCGGACGGACGTGGATCGTGTTGTTCAACGTTGACGGCGTGTACTATGCGATCGAGGATCGCTGTACGCATGACGATGGCCCGCTGAGCGATGGCCGCGTGATCGGGTGCTGCCTCATCGAGTGCCCCCGCCACGGCGCGCAATTTGACCTGCGCGATGGCAGTGTAAAAGCACCGCCCGCACTCGTTCCGGTGCCGGTCTTCGAGACCCGGGTCGATGACGGAATGGTCTATATCGCAAAGGCGAAGAAGCGGTAAGATTGAGGCGGCTTCCGGGATACGGGAGCCGCCTTTCCGTTCTAATCGAGGACTCGACATGGATATCGACACGCTGCTTGCGGAACACGGCACGCTGGTGTTTGGACACAGAGGCGCGTCAGGCTATGCGCCGGAAAACACGATGGAGTCGTTTGGCCTTGCGTTGGAGCAAGGGGCGCACGGTATAGAGTTTGACGTTCACCTCACGGCTGACGGCGTGCCGGTTGTGATCCATGACTTCGATGTTCATACTACGACCGACGGGCAGGGGATGGTCGTCGACTTGACGCTCGAACAGATTAAGTCGCTCAATGCCGCAGGCCCGAAATGGCCGAAACACGCGCCCATACAAGTCCCGACTCTCGATGAAGTGCTTTCGACGCTTGCCGGTAAGCTCATCTTCAACATCGAGGTCAAGGCGGACACGGAAAACATCGAGCATCGCGTGGCGGAACTGGTCGACAAGTACGGCGTGGGTGATGCCGTCGTCGTGTCGTCGTTTAATCCCGTCGTGCTGCATCGGTTCGCAGCGGCCTATCCGAAAATCCGGATCGGCTACCTGTACATGGACGGCGAACCGTACACTCAACTTGCCCAGATGATGACCGGGGTGCCGATCTATGCCCGTCACCCGTACCACGCCATGATCGACACGCCGTACATGAACGCAGCACGGCAGCACGGCTACAAGGTCAATACGTGGACGGTGAACGATCCGGAGCGCGCACGCCAACTGCGTGATCTCGGCGTTGACGTCGTGATGACCGACTTCCCCGACCGGATTCTTCACGCCTTGAGCGACTAGTGCTTGGGTTGTGGCGGCAGGTTGTCCGCCTCGGATTTCATCTTCTCTACCATCAGTTCGCGTGGATGTATGACGCCGTCGCGTGGATCGTCTCCGGCGGAGAGTGGTCAGCGTGGCGGAGAACCGCATTGCAGTGTGTCAATCCGCCGGATGATGCGCTCGTGCTTGAAGTTGGGTTTGGCACCGGCGCTCTGCATGTGGAGATGGCGGCGCGAGGCTGGCGGATGATCGGCCTCGATCGGTCACGGGCGATGGCGCGGATCACCCGGAGCCGACTGTCGCGGGCAGGTGTTAGAACGAGTCTGATCACTGCATCGGCCGTGGCTATCCCGCTCGGAGCAAGCACTGTCGACGCTATTGTTTGCACGTTCCCCTCGGACTATATCGTCGATGCAGCCGCCCTCGGTGAGTTCCGCCGCGCGCTCAAGCCGGGGGCGGAGATCGCCGTCGTTGTTCACGGCGTGCTGACGCGTGGGATGTGGCGGCGGGTCACCGATGCACTGTTCCGGGTGACGGGGCAGGGGAGTATCGTGGCGGATCGTGTCCCTTCGCACGATCAACTTGTGACTCGTTATCGCCGGTTGACGGCGGCGTTCCGTGCTGCCGAACTTGACGTTCGCCCGATCCCGATGACGACACCGAACGGATATGCCGTGGTGCTGACGGGGCGATCTGCGGCGAAGTGATCCCGGCCGGGAAAGATTCGGGTATGTCACTTCCGCCTGAATGGCTGCAGTCGCAAATGGGGACGGATTCTCGTACCTGCGTTTCGCCTTCGCCCATTGTGTCTTGTGAAATCTTGCATTATCGTTGGCCTGAGAGAAACTTTGCCCGAGACACTACGGTGAAGGACAGCACATGAGAGGGATCTTCCGCGCGATTACGGCGTTTAGTCTCCGGTTTCGCATAGTCACTATCACCGCCGCCCTGCTCGTCATGGCGGCTGGCACAGTCGCCGTAACACAGCTCAATCAAGAACTCCTCCCTCCGGTTGAGTTCCCCCAAACGATTGTGCTCGCGCAGGTTTCCGGCTTGACCTCGGAAGAGGCGCTGTCATTCCTCACCGAACGGCTCGAAACACGGTTAGCTAAAGTACCCGGGATCGTAAATATCGAGTCCACGACGACCGGCGCAATCGGCAGCGTGCTGACCCTGTTAAGCGAGTTCGGGATCGATCAAGCCCGCCTGCTGTCAGACATCCAAGCGGGGATCGACGACGTATGGCTTCCGCTGCGGCGGATCGAAGCGGGTGAGGGCGAAGACAAAGACGCGTTCGCGGCCCGTCTATTGGGCGATCTTACGCCGGATGTTGCGCTGTGGCTGGCGATCAACGACCGGAATTTCGTTTTCGAGCTGAGTCCCGAGACATGGGCCAAGCTGTCACCGGATACGATCACCGCGCTGCTGAGCTACACCGCCAAGCAGACTGACGAGTCTACCGGCGACAAGAGCGCGCTGTTGCAACTCGTGGAAGGTGAGATTATCCCGCAGCTGAGCGCCTTGCCGAATATCGCAAGCGTCCAGATCTCAGGCGGACAGGCGCTTCCGGGTGAAGCGGTGCCACACCGACTGCCGGGCGTCGATCTATCGGCGCAGCGCAGTCTGTTGATGCAGCTCTCGCCCAAGTCGTGGGATGCGGCCACCTCGGTTGTGCCGGAACTCGCCGGGCTGACACTCGATGCGGGCGCGGCGGATCGGCTGGCGTCGGCGGAACTGACACTAGCCGAAAGCGCCCCTGCGCTGCCCGAGTCGTGGACAGCACCGGCGTTTTCAACCGCCGCTGATTTGCTCGAAATCCGCACCCTGACCACCACGGCGGCGGGCGTCCTCAACCAGTTTGAACAATCAGGCCGCATCGTTGGCGCGCTAGGGCAGACGAGTGATCTGACGCCGGAGATCATGCAGCAGATGATCGACGTCGCGCCGTCGCTGCTGGGGTACCTCGATTCGGATCAGCTTGCGGCCCTGCCAGATGACGTGTTTGATATGCTGCCCGACGCGTTCATCGCCGGACTTGACGGGTTCACGCGAGATGCGCTGGCAGCCCGCACACTGGCCGCCGAGATCACGGGCGTCGAGGCTAACGGACAGGACGCTAAACTGCCATCGCAGTGGCGTATCAATCCGCCGCAGGTGCTGACGTTCAGCTTTTCCGATCTTCCGCTGGCGACGTTCAGCGTTTATGCGGTCGGCGAGGCTGGCGAGGATGATCCTGCGCCGGTCGTTCCGGACACGCCCGTTGAGCCGACTGGCGATCAGACGGCAGGCGCAGGTATCCAGCTTCCGAACGTGTTTCAGGGGCTGACGCGGCTTTCACCGCCGCTCTCGGATGTTTGGGATACGCTCGCAGGTCAGCCGCAGTTCGCTGGGCAGCCCTTAGCCAATGGCGCAGACCTCATCGCAATCGGTAACGGCAGCGCCTCGTCGGTGCTCAATACCATCAACCAGTCCGTCCCCGAGTCGTTCGCTGGCTACGAAGTCCGGCTGTTCGACAGCATGAGCCTCGGGCTGTTCCAATATCTTGCTGTCAACGAACCCGGCTTCTGGGGCGCGCTTGATGACGGCGTGCTGCTCAAACTCTCGCCGGCGGTGCTGGCGGAACTGCCTGAGGAAGCGCTTGCGGGTCGCTCCGAGCAAACGAAAGCGGCCATCGCTGCAATCGCAAGCGGTGAACAGCCGTCGGCGTTTGACGCGCTGCGCGAGCTGTACGCGACCGATAGTCCCGCCGCGGATCCTAATGCGCCCGCGCTCAACGCGGATTGGGGGCAGGTCGCCTCATTCTTCGGCGTGGAGATGGACACGGCGGATGATCCGTTCCGCTTCTTCCCGGATGTCGCCGGATGGTTCAACAGCTTTTTCGACAGCGCGCAGGGCGCTGCGTTTGCCGGGAATCTGTTCGGCAAGATGTCCGCCGAAGCGTGGCAGTACATCGATCAGCGCGATGCCACGGTACTGCCAAACCTGCGCATGGAAGTAGTGCAGCTGATTCCGCAGGATGTATTGTCGCAGCTTCCACAAAGCGTGCAAGATCGCGCGGCGGCGGGCGGAACGCCATTTGTGCCGACAGCGTCCGTGACCCGCAACAATGGCGAATCGAGCCTGCTCGTAACGGTGTTCAAGCCGAACGATGCCAATACGGTTCAGGCCTACTACGATGCAAAGGCGGTGATCGAGGAAATTCAGCGCCAGAACCCCTCAATCGTCGTGAATACGGCGTTTGAGCAGTCGAGTTTCGTCGAAGAGTCGATCAGCGGCGTCGCGCGTGAAGGTCTCACCGGCGCTGGCTTCGCGATGATCGTGATTATGCTGTTCTTGAGCGGTGGGACGTGGAACCGCTCGCCACGCTCCCGTGCAGGTATGGTTCTGCTGGCGGGTTCGGTCGTCCTGCTGATCGTGCTTTCGCTCTTGCAGGCGCAGGCATCCGGCGTGAGTATCACGCAGGGCTTCGAACAGGTCGACGTCGTGCTTCGTGTGATGCTGCTGGTGGGCGTCGTGTCGGGCTTTGTGATCCTGCTGTGGCCGGGGAGCCTACCCGTGCCGGCGTGGCGCGCGACGCTTGTGATCGGCGTAAGCCTGCCGCTGTCGGTGCTCGCGGCGTTCGCGCTCATGCGCTGGCTTCCGCCGGCGGTGCACAACGTCCTTGCTCCGATGTCCGAAGGCTCGCCGATCTTGCAGTTTATCCTGCGGCTGTTCCCTGAGTCGCTGACACTCAACATCATGACGCTGTCGGGCTTGACGGTGGCGGTCGGGCGTATCGTGGACGACTCCATCGTCGTGCTTGAGAACGCGTTTCGCGAGATTCAGGCGGGTGGCGACAAACGCGCCGCTGTCCTCAAGGGGACGACCGACGTATCCAGCGCAATCTTCGTCGCGACGATGGTCACGGTGGTCGTATTTCTCCCGTTGGGCATGACCGGCGGCCTCATCGGCGAGTTCTTCCTGCCGTTTGGGCTGGCGGTAACGTATTCGTTGGGCGCGTCATTCGTAGTGGCGATCACCGTCATCCCGCTGCTGATGCTGATGTTTATCGGCGTGAGCGATGCCAGCGAGGAAGAAGGCGGTATCCTCAGCCGAATCTACGATCCGGTGCTGCGCTGGTCGTTGAGCCATCCGCTGCACAGCTTCATCGTGCTAGGGCTTGCGATCGGCAGTATGGCGTTCGGCGGCCTGCTTCTCGGCACACGACCTGCCGCGTTCCTGCCGGAGCTTGGCGAGCCGCAGATTACGGTCGACGTCAACCTCCCGCAGTCCACCAAAATCCTTGAGACCGACGGCATGGTTCGTGCGTTCGAGGCGGTGATTTTCGAGTCCATCCCGGATGAGGAACTCCGGTCGGTGCGCACGGAGATCGGCGGGGCAGGGCTGAGCCTTGAGGCGCTGTTTGGCGGCGGATCGGTATCCGAGAACCGGGCCAATATCGTGATCAACGCGGAAATGAGCGCGGACAAGCTCAAGAAGGTTGTCGAGGAACTGACGCCCGAAGCCGAGGCGATCTTCGGCGACGGGAACGTATCGCTGGCGGTCGCCTCGCTGTCCTCCGAGGGATTCGGGGGCTTCGAAGTTGTCGTTTACGGGCCGCTGGAGGATCTGGAGGCGATGGACGCCGCGGTGATCGCGGCGATTGACGGCGTGGCCGGAATTGAGCGAGTGAGCAGCAACCTTTCGCTGGCCGCGCTAGCTGGCCCCGATGCGCCGGTCACGTATCTGCGTGTTGACGGCCGAGCGGCGTTGAAGTACAGCGCCGAACTGGCGACCGAGGACACGATTGGCGTGACAGCGCAGGCCATCGCGGCGATCAAGGCGATTCCTGACTTCCCCGAAACGCTGACGGTGACGCAGGGCTATCAGAGCCGTATTCAGACGGAGGGCTTCGCCGGCTTATTCGTCGCAATGCTCATCGCTATCGCCATCGTCATTGTGATCTTCGTGCTGTCGCTTCAGTCGCCGATCTACTGGCTGGCGATTATCCTGAGCGTCGTCGTGGCGCCGGTGGGTGCGGCGGTCGCGTTGACCCTCACGAACCGCGTGCTGGGCATCTCCGCCCTCATCGGCATGCTGATGCTGATCGGTATCGTCATCACCAACGCGGTCGTGCTGATTGATCGCGTGCGGCAGAACATGACGGGCGGCATGCCTGTGCGTGAGGCGCTGCTGGAGGCGGGGGAACGCCGCCTGCGGCCGATTCTCATGACGGCGCTGGCGACGATTACCGCGCTGATCCCACTGGCGATCGGGTTGTCTGAAGGTGCGCTGATCGCGTCCGAACTAGGGACGGTCGTGATCGGCGGCTTGGTCAGCAGCACGGTTCTCACGCTGGTCGTCGTCCCCGTCGCCTATAAGCTGCTTACGCCGATCCATAGGCGGCTGACGTTTGCATCGCGCCAGCCTAACGTGCCCGCGCCGAGCAGTGCGGACTAGGCGTTGACCCCAACGGCCCCGATTATCAGTGATCGGGGCCGTTTTTGAACATTGACGCAACCGCCCTGCGGTCGACCTTTCCATTGGCGAGCAGCGGCAGCGTATTCACGCGCAGCAGTCGCTTGGGGTGCTTGTAGCGCGCGAGCAGCGGATTCAGTGCAGCGCGCAGCTCGGCGAGGGCGACAGGTCGTTCCGAGATCACCGCCGCCGCCGGAATTTGACCCCATTCCGGATCATCGACGGCGACGACGCAAGCCGCCGTGATCCCTGTGATCTGCATCAACGCGGCTTCGACTTCCGCGGGATAGATGTTCTCGCCACCTGAAACAATCAGATCGGTGCGCCTGTTCACGATCCATAGATCGCCGTCAGCGTCAAGGTATCCGAGATCGCCGGTACGCAGGCCATACGGCGTGATCGCTGCCCCGTTCGCGGCGGGATCGTTTGCATACCCCTTCATGATCGTCGGCCCTTTGACGTAGATGTCGCCGATCTCGCCGGCAGGACGCTCCATGCCGTCCGCGCCGCGAACGGTCACCGTCACGAATGGCACGGATCGTCCTGCACTGCCGATCTTGACACCGGCGGCAGCTGGCGCTTGCGTCGCGGCTTGTGAGGTCGATTCGGTCAGGCCGTAAGTCGAAAGCACGTCAAAATTCGCCTGACGCGCCCGCGTGATGAGCGCCGCCGGGGCAGCAGCGCCACCGAGCAGGACGGTCACAGGGTGGGGTGGGGGAGTGGTACGCGTGTCAAGCAAGCGGCTGAGCATCGTCGGGACAAGCGATACGTGGGTGACGCCGTTATGGTTGATAGCGTCATTGACCGCCTCAACGTCGAAGCGCTCATGCAGCGAAATCGTTGTTCCGGTGATGATCGCGCGGTAGAGCATGGCGAGGCCGCCAACGTGAAACAGGGGCAAGCAGCACAGCCAGTGATCGTTGGGACGAATACCGAGGCGAATGGAGGTCAGCGCGGCGTTGTGTAGAAGGTTTGCATGTGTAATCTGAACAGCTTTGGGCGTGCCAGAGGTGCCGCTGGTAAAGAGCGCGCAGCATACATCGTCGCGGTGGTGCGCTGCGGTCGCGACCTTCCGAGGATCGGTGGTGGCGTTCTGGTTAATTAACTTCGTGTAGTCATGTACAAGATCCAACCTCTCACCTTCTAGCCACCTATTACTATGATCCACCAACCAACGCGCAACGCCATACCCCCGCGCCACCCGCACAACTTCCGCTTCTGACCAACGGATATTCACCGGAACGCTAACCGCGCCAAACCGCCAAAGTCCGAACAATATCAACACTAAATCAATACTCGTGTGCCCAAGAACACCAACCCAATCCCCCTGCCTAACACCGACCCCCGCCAACCCTGCGCAGACACGATCAACGTCTTGATCTAATTCACCAAACGTCATCATCCGCCCGGCACAGCGCAAACCTACCGCGCCCGTACTCAGCTCCGCACTCCGCCTCAACCAATCTCGCATCAGACCCTCACCACTCTCACCACTCAAAAGGGGAGGCCAGCGCCTCCCCCCCAAACTCCACACGTCCCGCATAACCTCATCACGGACGCCACGGATATTTCCGGAACTCCGGATCACGCTTCTCCAGAAACGCGTTCTTCCCCTCGCTGCCTTCTTCGGTCATATAGAACAGCATCGTCGAGTCGCCCGCCAGCACCTGAAGCCCGGTCTGACCGTCCATATCCGCGTTCATCGCCGCCTTCAAGAAGCGGATCGCTATCGGACTTTTCTGCAGGATCTCCGACGCCCACTGGATGCCCTCTGCCTCAAGCTGTTCCACCGGCACAACCGCGTTGACCAAGCCCATATCCAGCGCCTGCTGCGCATTGTACTGCCGGCACAGATACCAGATCTCCCGCGCCTTCTTCTGCCCGACAATCCGCGCCAGCGTCGCCGACCCATAACCGGCGTCAAAACTACCGACCTTCGGCCCGCTTTGACCGAAAATGGCGTTCTCCGCTGCAATCGTCATATCACAAACGACATGCAGCACATGCCCGCCGCCCACTGCGTAGCCCGCGACCAACGCAATAACCGGTTTCGGCATCGTGCGGATAATGCGCTGGAGTTCGAGCACATTGAGCCGAGGCACGCCATCGCCTCCAACATACCCCGCGCTGCCACGAACACGCTGATCTCCGCCTGAGCAGAACGCGTACTTGCCATCTGCCGCCGGCCCATTGCCAGTCAGCAGCACAACGCCGATCTCCGCGTCGTGCCACACGTGCATGAACGCGTCGATCATCTCGTTAATCGTCTCCGGCCGAAAGGCATTACGCACTTCAGGCCGATTGAACGCAATTCGCGCAATCCCATCCATCTTGTGAAATGTGATGTCCTGATACGACTTGACCTCAACCCAGTTCATTGCGTTTCCCTTCACCGTTCCTTGCTTATCCCTCGACAAAAACGTGCTTCACCGCCTGAGCGGCGTCCTGCATCATCTCACTGCGCACACGAAGGTCATTGGCGGAATCCGTCTTGGCCTCAATGAGCCAGCTTGTGCCATCGCTCATCGCGGATCCAACCGAACGCCGGAGAGACTCGACGTCCTGCACACTCACATACGACAGTCCGTACATCGACGCCGCCCCTTCGAACGTGCGACCATGCGGCGTAAGGAACAGTTCTGTGAACACAGGTTCAAAGTCTCGCACTGGCAAACGCCGGAATATCCCGCCTCCGTCGTTGTTGATAACGACGATCACGATAGGCGCAGTCACCCGCGTTGCGCTCAGCAGGCCGCCGATATCGTGCAGCAGCGCGAGGTCGCCAATGAGTAAACACGTCGGCCGACCACTGCCCACTGCTGCGCCAAATGCCGTAGAGACTGTGCCATCAATCCCGGAAGCGCCCCGATTGCAGTATACATGCAGCGTTCGGCTGCACGGAGCCACAAACTGTTCAACATTACGAACCGGCAAGCTGTTCGCGATGACGACGTTCGAATCCTCGGGAACGGATTCGATACAAGTCGACACGACTGAGCCGTCAAACCATGCGGAGCGCTCAGCATACGCTCGCCAGACCGCACCCTCCCGCGCCCATAACTGCGATACCCAATGACGGTCGATCTGGCTCTCGTTTCGCAGCATCCGCGTCGCACGGCGGAAAAGCGCGGCGGGGGAGGCGTGAATCAACTCCGCCAGCTGGTGATGCGGATCACGCCACACGCCATCGTGACTAATCTGAATTACGCGCGACGCAGCGCCGGACGCCAAATAATCTTCGACTGCTTTGGACGCGGGCTGCCCGCCCAGCTGAATCCAGACATCCACCGTTCCCAATACATCACGCAGCGGCCCGAACGAATCGTACGCACCGAGCGTCCGAACGGCCGACCAGCGCAGGTTTGACAACGGATCGGCAAGCACGGGAATCCCTGTGGTATCGGCGAACGTGGCAAGCGCCTCTGTGATGTCAGAGGCGGGTGTGAACGGCCCGGCAAAAATCACAGCGCGATGTGCGTTTTCCACAGCGTGGACAAGCGACTCGACTTGTGACTCAGATGGCTCAAGGATCGCCTTATCAACGCGCGTAAACGGAAGCTGATCGGTGCGCCCCGTGTCAAACAGACGTGTGACGTCGGTTGGAACAACCGTCGGCTCCAACGGCTTGCGAAATGGAAAGTTCAGATGCACCGGCCCGCATGGGGTATCGAGCGAGCGAGCGACAGCCCGTGACGCCAAGGTGCGCAGACTGCGAACGATCAGCGCCGCCGGATCCTGTTCAGGCAGCGCTACATCGACCGACCAGAGTACATGACTACCGTACATCCGAACCTGATCGATGGTCTGGTTGGCGCCGCTTTCGCGCAGCTCCGGCGGCCGATCCGCTGTCAGGACGAGCAGCGGAACGCACGCTTGTTTAGCCTCAATCACGGCAGGGTAGAAATTCGCCGCGGCAGTGCCGGACGAGCACGCCACGACTGCTGGGGTGCCGGTCACAAGGCCAATGCCCAACGCAACGAACGCCGCGCTGCGCTCGTCAATAATCGAGATCGTCTGGATATCGGGATGACGCGCGAGCGCAGCAACCAGCGGCGTCGAACGCGAGCCGGGCGCGATGACAGCCCACCGGACGCCGTTCCTCGCGAGTTCATCGACGACGACGCTCGCCCACAAAATGCTACGATTCTCCGGCGTCATGACTCGCAAGCTCCGAGCGCATCGAGCATCGGGCGGAACTTGATCCGCGTCTCATCCCACTCACGCAGCGGGTCGGATTGTTCGACAATGCCGCATCCTGCGTACAGACGAGCGTGGTCGCCGTTCACGACTGCCGAGCGAATCGCGACGGCGAACATCCCGCCGCCGCTCGCATCAAGCCAACCAATCGGCGCGGCATACCAGCCTCGATCAAACAACTCGATGTCACGAATTGCGGAGACCGCAGCGTCGGCGGGGTAGCCGCCCAGCGCAGGCGTCGGGTGCAGCCGCGACACCACTTCCAAGATGTCGACCTCATCGGCCAGATGACCGGTAAACGGCGTGAACAGGTGTTGGATATTCCCGAGCCGCATGATCTGCGGTTCATCTGGAAACGAGAGCATGTCGCTGATAGGCTCAAGAAGGTCACGCACGGCATCCGCCACAAGCGCGTGCTCGTGGCGTTCTTTCGGACTCGTGAACAACTCCGCCGCGAGCGCCGCATCCTCCGCCGGTGTCGCCCCGCGCGCAGCTGATCCGGCCACCGCGGCAGTCCGCAGCACGCGGCCCATCACCTCAAGCAGAAGCTCCGGCGTCGCACCCAAGAACGCATGACCGGGCATCGGCTCGAACATGAACCGGTACGTCGCTGGATAGGCGTGTTCCAAACTCGCTAACGCCGCGACGGGATCCACTGCGGAATCTGACACGAGATCGGCTACGCGTGACAGCACAATCTTCTCTAGAACGCCGTCACGAATTAGGCTGATGCCGCGGCTGATCTGTTCGACCCATTGCTCGCGCATCAATGGATATGTGACGCGACGGTTTTTCGCGGCGACAGACACGTCGGGAAGCTCGCCGCGTTCGATCCGCTGCACCCAACGATCAGCGACCGACGCTAAGTCCTCCGCAGGCCCATCAACCGGCGACGAGACCGTAAGCCACAGCTGCCCGTTTGTGTCCGTGATCATGACACGCGGAAGGATGAACTTCGCCGCATCAAACTGCGTCCAGTACGGATCGTCGTTCGGATCGGGCGAAAACGCGAAGCCGCCAAACAGACGCGGCGCGGTATCGACCGGCGCGATCTCATGGTCGTGCTGAGGCAGCAGCCCCCATGCCCCTTCGCGCACCGCTTCAAAGCGATTCGGGCCAGACGCCTGAATCGACTTCACCACGCCCCACGCGGCGTAGGCTGTCGAGACCGCGGCGTTCTGCCAGAACATGCGCGGCTGGTCGGCCCCGTACTGCAACAGCTTCATCAGCGGAGTCTTCACACGGAGTGGACGGACGACATACCGGATTGGGCTGTCCCATGTGCTCGACTGCTGAGCCTGTTCACCCATGACATGCTGAATCATGGCACGTGCGGCTCCACAAATCCGACACCGCGCAGCAGATTGGGCAGCAGTGTCGCTAAGATTCGTTCAGGCGACGGGCTGCCGGTGTACACCCAGCGAATGACGACCGCGTTGATCGCGCCGATCCACGCATGCGCAACGACCTCCGAATCGGTGGCATCGAGATCACCCTGCGCAATTGCTTCATCCAGATACGTCCTGACGAGCGCCGCGAACCGGTCAAGAACTTCAAGTCGCTTTTCCTCGAACGCCACGCCTAACCCCGCCGCTTGGACGAGGAGGATCTTCGCGAGCCGCCGATACTTACCAAACGTCTCAAGGCATGCCTCAAGCGCGGCCCGCACCCGGTCGATCCCCGCATCATGCTTCGAGATCGCCTCGATCACACGCCGTTCGAGCAGATCGGCGAAGCGATCGACCAACGCGAGGAATAGGCGCTGCTTATTGGGGAAGTGAAAGTAGACGGAGCCTTTCGATGTGTCGGAGACTTCGACGATTTCATCGACCGTCGTGTCGTGATACCCTTTGGTTGAGAACACATCTAAGGCGGCGTCAAGGATGCGCGCTTTGGTGTTTTCCGGGTCTTTTGGAATTCCGCGCCTGAGCATGGCTGTGCTCCTCAATGCCAAACCGACTGGTCAGTCTAATCCTCATTTTAGCACCGTCTCGTGAAAGTTGACACAAGGTTGATCGAATTCTCATCCCCCCCAATCCGGAGCCTTCGCGTCGACAGGCCCGATGCCACATACCGCGTGCTCTGCTGGGGCAGGGGAGATGTCCCCCTAATGCTGCTGCATGGCTTCACCGGATCAGCCGACGTCTGGACATTACCGCTCACGGGAATCGGCTCGACTATGACGATAATCGCGCCGGATTTGTTAGGTCACGGGCGAACTCTTGCCAACGACGATCCCGCACGCTTCACCATACAGCACGCGGCCGCAGACCTGATTGCAGTGCTCGATCAGATGCACATCGACCGACCCGTTCTGCACGGCTACTCTATGGGCGGCCGGCTCGCGCTGTACACAGCGCTGCATTACCCGGAGCGGTTCACGGCGTTGAGCCTTGAGTCGGCATCGCCCGGATTGGCATCGCCGCAGGAGCGATCTGCTCGCATGGCCGCCGACGATGCACTAGCCGAGCGTATCACAGCACACGGCGTCGAGGCGTTCGTCGACTATTGGGAACAGACCCCCCTCTTCCGGCATCAAGTCGACACGGCGCCTGAGCCTGTGCGACTGCGCCAGCGCGTCATCCGGCTGTCGCAGCGACCTGCCGGCCTTGCGGCATCTCTGCGCGGGATGGGAACCGGCAGCCAGCCATCACTGTGGGAACAATTGGATCGGCTGCGGATGCCTGTTCAGATCATGTCCGGTCAGCTCGACGCCAAATTCGAGGCGATCGCCGATGAGATGGCACACCGGATACCCCGGCGCCGACGGGTCAGTGTCCCGCGCGCAGGACACGCCGTTCACGTCGAAGCACCTGACTCATGGCGAGCCGCGTTAATCGAATTTATTGACTTCGTGAGCCGCCCGAACGCCTGAAATCCATGAAACGATAGCCGACGCCACGCTCCGTCAGGATATATCTCGGGTTGCTCGGATCCGGTTCGATGCTCTTACGGAGATAATTCACGTACAGCCGCACATAGTGAGTCTCCTCGCGGTACTCGTAACCCCAGACGTTGGCGAGGATTTGCTCATACGTGACTGTCCACCCTGCGTTCTCGATCAGGTGATAGAGCAGGCGGAACTCAAGCGGGCGCAGTTTCTTGCGTTCCCCGCCGACAATCACGGAACGCGTGTTGAAATCGACTTGCAGGTAATCGTCGATAGTGAGCACGGTGTCTTCCGGCGCGACGGACGTGCTCTCGGCACGGCGCAGGACGGCACGGATGCGCGCCGAAAGCTCGCGCGGGCCAAACGGTTTAGGCAAGTAATCATCCGCGCCAAGCTCAAGGCCGCGCACACGGTCGTTCTCGTCACCCTTTGCCGTCAGCATGATGACCGGCAGGGACGAGAACTCGCGCAGCATCTTGAGAGTCGCAAAGCCGTCAAGTTCCGGCATCATGACGTCCAGCAGCACGAGATCAGGCAGCTTTGTGCGAATCTGCTCAAGTGCCTGTAGGCCATTTCTCGCCTCGATGACGCGAAAACCTTCGACTTCGAGATTCATGCGCACCATACGCACAAGGTGCGGCTCATCGTCTACGACGAGAATGAGCTTACCCCGTGGGCTGCCAGAAGGCTTGGAATTTGGAAGCGCCATGGATATCGCCTAATCGTTGCGGAACAGCAGCGGGAACTCTTCCTGTTCCTCAGCAGACGGCAGCACTTGAACATAGTTGATCCGCCACCATGGCAGAATCACCATGCGAACACCCTCATCGATCCAGTTCAGCTCGCGATCGACGTGATCGCGCGGGTTACGACCGACGAGCACCGTATCGTTCGGGTTCGGCAGCGCTTCGACATCCAGCTTGATCGGCTCCGAATTTGCCAAGTGCACCAGAATACTCATCATCGTGGAACTATCCCTCACAATCCATGGCGCGAAAACACACCGCGTCTAGACAAAATGGACCCGTGCGGCAAGCTGTCCGAACATAATCTCGTCACCGTCCTGAATCAATCTCGGCTGATTCGCGGCGACTCGCCGGCCATTGACCAGCGTCCCGTTCGAACTTCCCAAGTCTTGTAACATCAGCGCGTGCTCGCGACGCTGCATCAAAGCGTGAGTACGGGACACGCCTTTCTCAAACGCGCCATAGGGCGTGAGATCGACATCCGGATTTGCTGCGCCGTTGGTGTCTTGACGTCCGAAAGTTGTCTGCGCATTCGGCTTAAGCTCGATTCGCGTCTCGAAGCCGACGAACTCAATGTAGACGCGCATCTCATCCCGCAGATCAAACCCGGCTGTATGAACTGGCACTGCTCCATATACCGGAGCGGCTGCGTCCCCCGATTGACCTGTCATCAACGGGAAGCCACAATCTTCGCAAACCATGGCCCCGACTAAATTGTCATGATCGCATTCTTGGCACTTGCGCATCGATGACCGTACCTCGAATTTCGCACATGCCCCTGATTATAGCGGTGAGCAGCGCGCGATTACACCCTGTCGACCGACAGAGCCTTGCATCATTCGCCTTCCTGCGGATTGACCAGCAAACGCGTGTTGTACTTGATCGTCTTCTTGCCCTCTGCAGACAGCATGTGCGTTGTCTTAACGATATGCGCTTCGTGCAGCACATGCGTCGCCAGCGCCTGCTGACCAATCGCCAACAAGCGCGTCGCGAGTTTCTCCAGCCGGCGCGTTGCCTCTTCGACCTCGCCGCGCCGGATCGCGTCGTTGGCTTGTTCTTGCATACGATACAACGCCAAACGGCTGAGTGCATCGAGAATTGCCGTGTTGGACTCTTCCTCGAACTGCATCGTCGTGACGTCCGCCACGACATCATGCAGCGTGTGATATGCGGGCTGTTCGTTCAGAAGCACGTCGCCCATTCCAATGACACGACAGACATTGAATAAGCCCTCTTCCAGCCCCGGTACCAACCTAAGCTGGATGATCGCCGTTGTCGCGCGACGCCCTTCCAGAATACCTAGCAAAATCTCGTTATCATTGACTTCAACCGGCTGGGGTAGGGGGGCAATCTTGAATGCGCTGTCGATCTCGACACCATCGGCGACCTGAAGGACAACCCGCAAACGCTCGGCGAACGTGCTCGACAGATGGCGCACGTGGTTGTTGATGAAGTTCCCGACCTCGTTGACATTCCGGATATACTGCGACGATCCGCCCGTACTCGACGCGAGACGATCCAAGAAGTCATCATTCCAGTCCGTACCAAGACCCATTGCGCTAATGCCAATGCCTTCGATGCTGGCGTTCGATGCGAGCTGAACGCACTGCTCCTCATCGCCGTAGGTATTGCCATCCGTCAGCAGAATGATGTGATTGACATACTTGGAATCGAGAAACTCACGATTCTGCCGTATACCCTCACTCAACCCGTGGTAGATTTCCGTGCTGCCGTATGCCGTCATCATCGCCACTTGAGCTTTGAGCGCCGGCTTGTCGCGGACTTTCGTCGCTGGCACGAGCACAGATGCCCGATCACTGAATGCGACCACCGAGATCACATCGTCACCCGTCAGGTTGTCGATGATCTGTGAGGCCGCCCCTTTCACACGATCCATGCGCGCGCCGTGCATCGAGTTGCTGCGATCCAGCACCAAGGTGAGATTTAAGTTGCTGTTTCCGCGCTCGGCCGTATTCGATGTCACCTCACCGGGAGTAAAATCGACGCGAAGATAAAGGATCTGCGGTTCATCGATGACGGGCAGCTGAGTACGGCTGGTTGTAACCTTCATATTGAAGTAGTACCGGTCATCAATCTCCCGCGTGTGCTTCATCGCCGCGAAGAGCATGTTGGGATTGCTGAGCAGCTCATAGGCACGCCGCGCATTCTTGACGTGCACTGGGGTCACGCCCCCGCGCTTACCGCGTTCTTGTGCCTTATAACGGCGCTCGATCTGATCCAGTGCCAGTTCCATAAGATCTTGGGACGCATCTTGCGGAATACCAAGCGCTGCATACGGATCAAACTGCGCTTCACCCGAGTCCATGGCATCATCCCCTGTGTTGACGCTTCGCTCACCCCGGTAACTTCACGGCAACGGCAGTGATGTTGTCGTTTCCTCCTCGCGCGTTCGCCAGCGTCACGAGATGATCGCACGCCTGCTGCGGCGGAAACTTTTGCAGATAGGAGAGGATTTCGCTTTCGTGGACGAGACCTGACAGCCCATCACTGCACAAAAACAACATCGCGCCCGGTGGCAGGCGGCGGGTCATGGTATCGACATCGAGATCTTCGCTAAGGCCGATAGCGCGATAGAGCACGCTCTTCTGAGGGTGATTCTCGGCCTCTTCCGGAGCGAGTTCATTTAGCTCGATAAGGCGAGCGACGTAAGAATGATCGCGCGAAATCTGGTCGATCTTACCATCCGTTGCCAGATAGCAGCGGCTGTCACCAACATGAGCAAGATGCGCAAGATTGCCCATCACGACCAGCGCGGTCATGGTCGTGCCGCCTGCTGGCAGTTCGTCGGAGATGTGCTTGTGGGCCGCTGCGAACGCGCTCTCCAACGCCTCGCTGATCGGCATACGATCGGTGGCGTCCGTCATCGTCAAGAACGGCAGATAGACCGACTTCATCAACTCAGCTGCGGCAATCCGCACGGCCGCCGCTGATGCGAACTCGCCGTCGACGTGCCCGCCCATGCCATCGGCGACAAGGAAAATCCCAAACTCGGGAATCGCGTCTGCCGTGCGACTGATCGACACGAACACATACGAACTGTCTTCGTTGTTGGTTCGGATCATCCCAACATCGGTTGTTTGGCCAAACGTCAGGTGTGAGTTAGCAGCCGAGACCATCGCTGCTTTGCTCAGTTCTTGCGTGCCTTCCTCAATGATCGCGCGGCGCTCGTCAACTGCCCGCATGGGCGCAGTATTGATGTCCTGCTGAGGATCAACTTGAGGAAGCGGGGTGGTCGGAATATCAGACATTCGGAACCTAACTGAACCAAGACGAGACAGCAGTTTGCGCAGTTGCAAGATCACTCACCCAACTAGACCGATGCGCCAACTTGTTAGCCGACGGTTGGTAACGCATAGATCGTGTTGTCCATGGATCCGAAGACGATCAAATTCTCACCCAGCACAGGTGTCGACGTGATTTGGCCGCGTGTCTGATACTTCCACAACATGCGGCCGGTCTTGACGTCCAAGCAGTAGAACGCATTGTCCGTGCCACCAAAGTACACCATGTTCCCGGCAACGGTCGGGCTTCCCACAATGGGTTTTCCAGACGTGTACTGCCAGCGTTCTTTGCCCGAATCGACGTTCACAGCGTACATAATCCCGTCAGCAGAGCCAAAGTACACCGAATCCGCTGTTAGGGCGGGGGAGGACACGACCGGGCCGTTGGTTCTGAACCGCCATAAGGTAAAGCCGCTGTTCGCATCCAGTGCGTAGAGGTAGCCGTCGAACGAGCCGATGTAGCAGATGCCGTTCTTCTGATCGACCGCGGGTGACGAAATGATGCTGCGCTTCGCGCGGTAGACCCACTTGCGCTTGCCGGATAATTCAAGGCCGTAAATCGATCCGTCGTCCGCGCCGAAGATGATGATGTCACTCGTGACAAAGGGCCGTGACCGGATCGGTGCGCCTGCTTCGTAGTTCCATAGGAACCGGCCATTATTGGCGGCAAGCGCGTAAAGCCGGCCATCGTCACCGCCAAAGAACACATGATTGTGCGCTATCCGGGGCGCGCCCCGGATCCGATCCTTGGTCTGATACGTCCACACGACGCGGCCGTTCTGAATGTCGAGCGCATAGAAAATGTGATCTTCAGACCCGAAGTAGACCATCTTGTTCGACGGGTCAACGCTTGGAGATGAGGCGATACCGCCACCCGTGGGGAACTTCCAGATCAGCGAGCCGTCCTCGGCGTTGATCGCCCACATGTTCGTGTCATACGACCCGGCGAAAACCGTAGTACGAAAGATCGTTGGACTGGCGCGGATTTCGTCCTCAGTCTTGAACTTCCAGCGCGCCTCCAGTTCCGAACGGTCGCCATCACCGAAGAAATCGGTTTTCGGGCCACCGCTGATCTCACTCGACCCATCAGCGGCCCCTACCGCAAGGCCATTGGTCGACTCACGCGCAATACGACCCGTTTTTGTACCACGAACTTGTTCAAGAACGGCCTTGAACTCGGCCGCAGTCTGGAAGCGTTCCTCCGGCTTCTGCGAGAGCGACTTCTCGATTGCCGTAACGAGCAGCGGCGGCACATTGGGGTTATAGGACGGAATGGGTCGTTCGTGAAAGCTGAATGGTGGCTCAACACGCGGGTCTTTGCGCGTGATGACGTGATGCAGCGTAGCGCCGAGGCCATAGATGTCCGAAATCGGCGTGACTTCACCACGGTACTGTTCCGGCGCAGAGTAGCCTTCGGTGCCGATCATCGTGTGCTTCTTGTCGTTCTCGAAGATCTTGGCGATGCCGAAGTCGACAAGCCGCACCCGGCCGAGGCTGTCGATCATGATGTTGGCCGGTTTGAGATCACGGAACACGATTGGCTGCGGCTTGTTGCTATGCAGGTAATCCAGCACATCACACAGCTCAATTCCCCAGTCGACGATCTTCTCGATTGGCAGCGACCGTGTGCGCACCAACAGCGCATCGAGGTCGCTGCCGTTGATGTATTCCATCACGAGGTATGCGCGCGACTCGGTTGCGAAGAAATCGAAGATCTTGGGGATCGCCGGATGGCTGAGTGTGGCGAGGAGGTTCGCTTCCTTTTGAAACGTTTTCATCATCGACGTGAGCTGGATGGCATCACCGCCTTGTTGGGTGATCATCTCCTTGATCGCCACAAGGCGTTTTGCGTCAGGAAAGTGCGTATCACGCGCTTGGAATACGGTACCAAAGCCACCGCCACCAATCACACCGGCGATGCGGTACCGTTCCATTAGCAAAGAGTCGACTTGCAGGCCATCTCCGCTCAGTGCATCGGCAGGGCGCACGTCAAACTTCCGGGTATCAGACATCAGTACTGTCTTCCTACCAACTTAGCTGCCGTTCAGAATGTAGCGCAACTTCTAGTCTCAATGCGCCTTGCAAAAGTATAGGACCTGCAGAACAATCCTGCAAATCAGGCACATAATCCCTCACACCGATGACTCCTTCCCCCCACGCGCTCTACATCCATATCCCCTTTTGTACCACGAAATGCACGTATTGCGCGTTTAATACATACACGCATCTCGAAACACTGATTCCTGCGTTCGTCGATGCGCTTGTGAATGAGCTTAAGATCGCGGCGGGCGAACAGCCCAACACACCGCTTGCGACCGTGTTTGTGGGTGGTGGGACACCGAGCCTTCTGACCCTTGAGCAGCATGCCCGGATACTGAGCACAATCCGGTCGCACTTTGACCTCGACACCGGCGCGGAAATCTCCATCGAGACCAACCCGAACGATCTTGACCTTACGTATCTTTCAGGGCTGCGGCATGAAGGATACAACCGGCTGAGCGTCGGGATGCAGTCTGCCAACGAGCGTGAGCTGCGGCTGTTTGCGCGCCGGCACGATCACGCGGTCGTCACGCAGGTCTGGCCGCTGATCCGGCAGGCCGGCTTCGACAACGTCAATCTCGACTTGATCTATGGGTCGCCGTTTCAAACCCTTGATACATGGCGGCAGACACTCGATGAGACTCTGCGGTTCGCGCCCGACCACATCTCGTTGTATGCGCTCGGCCTTGAAGACGGCACACCGCTCAAAGCATGGGTCGAGGACGGCTCGGTTCCGCGCCCCGATGACGATCTCACCGCCGACATGTACGATCTAGCAACCGAAATGCTAGACCAAGCGGGCTACCGTCAGTATGAAATCTCGAATTGGTGCAAGCCGGGGCACGAATGTCGCCACAACCTCCAATACTGGCGCAACCTGCCGTACATTGGCGTCGGCCCCGGCGCGCACGGTTATGCTGGCGGTGTGCGCTATTCCACCGAACTTTCGCCACAGCGTTACGTTCGACGGCTGCAAGAGACACCCGTAAACCCGTTCCCGCTGACACCCGCGGTCATTGAATCAACGCCGGTCGACCGGGCGAACGAAATCGCCGACACGCTGATGATGGGCCTTCGGCTGACGCGGGAGGGGATCGAACTCGACACGTTCGCGGCGCGCTTCGGCGTGTCGCTGCTCGAACTTCACGGCGAGGTCATCGCCAAACACGTTCAAGCAGGACTGCTGCACGTCGATGACGCCCATATCACCCTGACCGAGCGCGGGCGCTTCTTGAGCAACGTCGTGCTGCGCGATTTGATCTAGCTGCTTCTAGCAAACAAGGCGGTAGTGAGAGCGAGCAGCTTCTCGCGGCCTTCCGCGGTCGGCGCGGCCTGATCCAGCGCGTGCATCGCCTTCTCGGTGTATTCCCGTTCGATCTGAACCGCATATTCTTGCGCGCCCACCTCGCCGAGGAGCTGCACAACACGGGCGACATCGGACGGGGACAACGCTGGACGAGCGTACAGCGCGCGCAGCTCGTCGTTCAGCGGAAGCCCGTGCAGCACAGGCAGCGACTTCTTATGTGCCACAATATCCGACGAGGCCGACTTTCCCGTGATCGCTTCGTCTCCCCAGATGCCGAGGATGTCGTCGCGGATTTGAAAGGCCATGCCGATGTTCAGCGCATACTCGCCAAAATGTTCCGCGCGGACGGCATCTCCCGCGGCGATCAATGCGCCCAGCTGACCGCACACGCCCAAGAGCGCCGCCGTCTTGCCGGCGATCATCTCAAGATACGCCTCGACCGAGACATCCGCTACCGTCTCGAAACGCATGTCGAGATGTTGGCCGCGTGTGAGCTTGAGCGCCGTCCCGGTAAACAGCCGGTTTGCCGTGGTCACGATGTCCGGCGCCACGCCGACGCCTCTCAGGTCTTGCAGAACGTGCAGACTCAGCGCGAAGAGCGCGTCGCCGACATTGATTGCGTTGGCGACACCCCAGATCCGCCACACCGTCGGGCGGCCGTGACGCAGCGGGGAGTCGTCCTGTACGTCATCATGAACCAGCGAGAAGTTGTGCAGCAGTTCGACCGCCGCCGCTGCCGGAACGGCGGGCCGCCAGTCGCAGCCGGTTGCGTCCGCGCACAGCAGGACGAGGGCCGGGCGAATGCGCTTGCCCGCCTGACCGGAAAACGGTGCGCCCTGTTCGTCGACAAGTCCGAACGGATAGCGCACCATCGTTCCGAATCCGGAGCTATCCATTGGAATGGCATCGAGCGCCGCACGAAGGGCATCCTCGACCGCCGCCACGAAGTCCGAGATCAATGCGAGGTTCAAGCGTGCGCGCCCTCGATTAATGGAACACGGCGCAGATCATCGAGCGTCCGGCTTCCCGTACACTGCATGGCGATCCGCAGTTGTGCGGTCAACACTGAAACGACGTGTTCGACCGCATCCTCAGAGTCCGTGGCGGCGCGCAGGAACTGACCCGCGATGCCACCTAGGCTGGCTCCCAATGCAATACACTTCGCGATATCGACACCGGTGCGCAGGCCGCCGCTGGCAAACGCCGGAATCTGCGGCGCGCCGAGCCGCGCGTACTTAAGCGCCTCGACCGTCGTAATGCCCCAGTCCTCGAACGCGGAGGCGACGTCCTCGTGATAACGAGACGGCGCGCGGAAGCGTTCAACTTGGCTCCACGACGTGCCCCCGGCGCCCGCAACGTCAATCGCGGCGACACCGGCCGAGGCGAGATCGCGCACGTTCTGCTCGCTGAATCCCCAGCCGACCTCCTTGGCGATAACCGGAACGCCGATGTGCGAGACAACCTCTGCGACCTTATCGAGCAGGCCGCTGAAGTTGGTATCGCCTTCCGGCTGCACGGCTTCCTGAAGCACGTTGAAGTGAAGGATCAGTGCGTCGGCCTCGATCATGTCGACGGCGCGGCGGCACAGGTCGACGCCGTACCCATAGTTGAACTGCACCGCGCCGATGTTCGCAAAGAGAAGCAGGTTAGGGGCCACCGGGCGAATCTTGTACGATTCGGCCAGCGCAGGGTCTTCAACGGCGGCGCGCTGCGAACCAACGCCCATCGCGAGGCCGTGCCGGTCGGCCACAGCGGCGAGATTGCGATTGATCGTGCTCGCCATGCCGGTTCCGCCGGTCATCGACGAGACGAGAATCGGCGCAGACAGCCGCTTGCCAAACAGCGTCAGCGACGGATCGACATCGGCCAAATCGAGTTCGGGTACGGCGTTGTGCAGCAAACGCAGGTTTTCCAAGCCCGTCGTGAGGCGGGGAAACTGAACATCACGCTCAAGGTTGATCTTGATGTGGTCGACCTTGCGGCTTTCGGTGGTTGGGGGCGTCACGTCTGACATGCGTGGGTGTTCCTTATGTCGGAGTGGCGCAATCGTACTTCCGGGCTGTTGGTGTGTCAATGACGGTAGAAGGAGACTAGCACTGATTTCATTCGGCGGTATAATCTTGCGCTATCACTGGAGGACGACCTAGCAGGAGGCAGATAGGAAGCCATGGAGACGGTTGAGGAAAAAGTCAAAAAGATCGTCATCGATCTTCTCGGCGTTGAAGAGGATAAAGTGACGCTGGACGCGCACTTTCGCAATGATCTGGAAGCGGATTCGCTCGACCTCGTTGAGCTGATCATGGAGTTCGAGCGTCAGTTTGGCGGGGAGATCAAGGACGAGGACGCCCAGAAGATCGAGACCGTCGGCGCGGCGATCGAGTACATCAAGGAACGCATGTAAGCGTTCTGTCCCGCATCACTCATCGGGTAATCCGGGGGCGCTTATGGCGCCCCGTTTGATTCCGCGCGCCGATAGCTTCGCAGCGTAACCAGCGCGAGGCCGCCGATGCTCGCAGCGGTGATCCACGGCCCGACGCCAAGCGAGAAACCGACCGCCAGCCCGGCGAGTGCTTCCATGCCACGCATTGCCGCAGTGATCGCAGCGACCGATCCGATCGCGCCAGTCAGCACAAGTGCAATTGTGCGAGGCGTGCCGCGTGGAACCATCCAACACAACGCCGCGCCGATCAGCGACAGCACCGAGAACGTGAACTGCTGGCCGTAGTTCACATCGGCATGAAAGCCCGCATCCATGAAGTACTCCAACGGCGGAAGCTGTGCGATCACCAGCGCAAGCGCGGCGGCAGCGGACAGCGCGCCGGCAGCAGACCGGCGCCGCCGCGGCAGGAGTGCGATCAGCAGCGTGAACACGATCAGCACCGCGCGAAGCTGTCCCGGCGCCGCCATCGGCTCCGCGCCATATCTTACGCCGGGGATCAAGCTCGTCCATTCCGCCAAGTCATAAGCGGAAAACGTCAAGGCAGACGAGGCAGCTGCGGCCCACGGCAAGATATAACCGAGACCGCCGACGAACAGCAGCGCGATCAGCACGGCTTCATTTCGACCGGAGCGACTCGATACTGGCACGAATCTCCTCGTCTTCTTGGCTCTGCTCAAGGAAGAACTGTTTCATGTAGACACTGCGGCGCTGCCGTAGGGCGAGCGGCGCGACTGCTAGCAGATCGTCCACGGTTGCACGCGTGCGCCCGTCCATCGCTGCGTAGGCGCGTGCCGACTCGAACATGACGTAGTCGGCGCGGTGAGAGTCGATTTCCAGCCGGCGAATCAGCTCGAATCCGACAACAAACGCCTCGTCCGAAAGGGACGTGTGTTCTAGCCGCTCTTTGGCCGCTTGCACCTCATCGCGCGCCTCGGCGGTGGCCCACTCGAAACTCTGGATAAAGGCCGCCGGGTTCGCCCGGAACGCCCGCATCCGGTCGAACACGATGCGGCGTTCATCTACATCGGACAGACCGCGCACGCCGACACGCAGGCCGAATCGGTCGAGGATTTGCGGGCGCAGATTGCCTTCCTCCGGGTTCATACTGCCCACCAGCACAAAGCGCGAGCGATACGTCCCGACCATCGGCCCCCGGCGCACGGTATAGCTGCCCTGCGCCGCCGCGTCCAGAATCGCGTCGACAATCACGTCGTCAAGCAGGTTGACCTCATCGACATAGAGGATGTTACGGTCGGCGCGCGCCAGAATCCCGCGCTCCAAACGAACGCGATTGCGCTGAACCGCGATTCGCTCGTTGATCCCACCAACGACATCATCAAGCCGCGCAGTCAGGGGAAGTTCGACCAGCTTAACCGCCTCGAAGTGCGATATAGGTTCTCCGCGCTTATGTCGTTCATAGCAATCGGGGTACAGGGTCTCGGCGTATGGCGATTTGAGATCTTCCTCGATGACGCCTTCCTCGCAGTCGCTGACTTCCACGGCGGGCAGGATGTCGGTCAAGCTGCGCACGGCCGTCGTTTTGCCGGTTCCGCGCTGGCCGATCAACAGCACGCCCCCGATATTCGGATTGATGACCGCCAATAGGAGCGCTACCCGCATATCGGTCTGACCGACCAACGCCATGAACGGATAGGGCCGGTGTTCGGCAAGCCCAAGATCCGGCGGACGTTCAGCCAATATCGCGCCCGCGCCGGAGGACTTGAGCAGGTCGAGCAGCGCCGAACGATCCGACACCGATTCGTCAAAATCGGGCGAGCCGGCCGCTTCTTGGCTATCACCGGTCATTACGACTCCTCACTTTGACGCCGCTTGCGTTCCCGCTGTCGGACTTCCGCTTCCGCAGCGCGCTTACGCTGCTCGTCGGTCTCGTACGTCAAGCGGGGCACCGGGGCAGGGCGGCCGTCTGGATCGAGCGCCACATAGACCAGATAAGCGGTGTTCGTCATGGTGATCGTGCCCGTCAGCGGATTTTCCGCCGTGACCTCGACGCGCACTTCCATCGACGTTCGCCCGACCCATGTCAGCTCGGCGTTCAATGTGACGACGTTGCCGACGCGGATCGGTTCGTGAAACAACATGCTGTCGATCACGATCGTCACGACCGGCATACGGGCATGGCGCACCGCCGCCAGCGCGCCGGCCTCATCGACAAGTTTCATAATGACGCCGCCGTGGATGTTGCCGTGAATGTTGGTGTCATGCGGCCCCATGATGGACGCGAGCGTCACATGAGATTGCGCAATTGATTTCGCTGGAAGCGAGTCGGCCACTGCTACCCCCTCTCGTGTGCTGTCATTATACCCGGCGTTGGTCACGCACGGGGATTGGCGAGCGCAAAGTCGAACGCCGCCTCCAAATCCACTGCGGTGCGCGCCCATGTGAGGCCGTGAACCCGCTCAAGCCCGCGCGCGCTCAGCCCAGCACGAAGCTCCGGGTTCGTCATCAGCTGGCCGAGCGCATCGGCAAGCGCACTGACATCCCGTGGATCAACGAGCAGCGCGGCGCCGCCTGCTGCTTCAGGCAGAGACGACACGTTCGATGTCACGACCGGCGCGCCGCATGCCATCGCCTCCAGCACGGGTAGGCCGTATCCCTCGTACAGCGAGGGCATCGCGAAGCAAAGCGCGGCGTTGTAGAGAGCCGGCAGATCGGAGTCAGGAACCTTGCCCAGAAGGCGAACAAACTGGCTGGATGCGGACTCCGCATCTCGGCGCAGGTCATCCATCATCCATCCTTCGGGGCCGGCAATCGCGAGCTGAACATCTTGTCCCGAATGCCGGAGTATCGCGACGGCCTCGATAAGCCGCGAATAATTCTTGCGCGGCTGTAACGTCCCGACCGCAAACACGAATGGCGATCCGCCGAGGCCATAACGTGCGGCGGTTCGCCTTGCGAGTTCGGCTTCAACCGGCCCGAACTGCGCGCCGACCCCAAACTGCACCGCGTGGATCCGCTGCGGATCGACATCATACGCCGAGACGAGATCGCGCTTGGTTGATAAGGAGTTGACAACCACGACATCGGCGGTCGTGACCGCGCGTGGCACGACAGACGACAGGTATGCGATCAGCGATGGCACGGCGGCTTCGGCCGCATGCAAGTAGGTGAGGTCGTGAACGAACACCGCAGCGCGCGTCCCGCGTGGCAGGGGCGGCAGCGCGAAGTTCGTCGCAAAGAACAGGTCGAAGCCGCGCGTAAAAAGGGCAGCGGGAAACGCTACGCCGGCTCGATGCCAGAGGCGCGTCAAGAGTCGGTCGGGGAGGGGGATGTTACGACGCGGGGCGTGCAGATTGGGTGGAAAGTGCGGCGCGGGAAGGCCGCTGGTCATCAGCGTGTAGGCGTGTTTGGCGGAGTGAAGCAGGGCCGCCGTCATCTCGCGGACGCTGCGGCCAACACCGCCGACTTGAAGCAGGGCAGGGGAGTATTCGATGGCGACGCGCGCCATGTCAATCCACGTCGTTATACGTCCAGTGACGGTTGGCGTAGAAATTCCAAAGCATCACGATGACCATCGCGATCATCTGCGCCACGATGCTGCCGATACGCGCTTCGGTGAACTGGTTCGCCTCGAATTCACCTACGACGGCTTGGATAACCGGCGCTGCAATCGGCGTGATGAGAGCCCCAATCGGGAACGCCAGCAGCGCCATCCAGAGAAGCCGGAACAAGCCGCCCGCAACACTGACCAGCGTGAACATCGCCAATTGGCGGCGCATGGAGCGCGAACGCGAGTCCGGATACACCCACAGGCGCGTCCAGATGAAGTTGCTGATCACCGCCGTGAAGAACGCGATCCCGCTGGCGAGCGCCACTGTGAGGCCGCGTGTCGGCGGGATGATCGTCTGCTGAAGGATGAACAGCAGGCCGAGATCAATCACCGCGCCAGAAGCACCGACCACGGCGAACCTGAAAAAGCGTTCCATTTCTTTTGCGCGCGTAGGGCCGAACCGATTCGCTGCGTAGCGAATGATCCCATCCAGCGGCGTGCGGAAGTGGCGCACATCTGTGGTTTCGACCACGGCTGCTTCAGTTGTCGTCATTGGGGATTCAGCCTGCTGAGTTTCCACGTCTGCTCGTGCAGAAGACCGGCAAGGCCTATCAGCACGCCAACGTGCAGAAAGGCGTAGTTTACGAAAACTTGGTCGGTCACGCTGTGAACGCTGATGTACGTCCAACTCCCCAGCAGACCGGCCGCAAGGGATGATGCCAAGAGGTCGGGATGTCCACGCGCTCGCGCCGAAATGATGATGAACACACCCCACATTCCGGCGTAGGCCAAGACGCCAATAATGCCAGCCTCGGCAAGAACATTCAAGTAGTAATTGTGGGCGTGTCCGAGCGCGAATTTCCATGACATGAGCCGCACCTGCGGGTATACGACTTCATAGTTGCCGAGACCCACGCCGGTAAGTGGCGACAGACGGGCCATCTCTACAGCGGCCTGCCAGTGTGCCAATCGTTCGACGACCGCATAGTTCTCCGCCGTGACATCAGCGCCGCGCACGTCGGATATGTTGACGAGATCGGTGAACGCGCTGGCGATCCGCTCGCTGATCGACGCTGGCAGCCGACCAGACGCAATCGCCATCACGCCGACCGCGACAAGTCCAACCAAGAGCAGCACGCTGTGTACGAGCCGGCGCGGAAGTGCAATCACGACGACAACTCCGGCCGCACCGACCGCGAGCCATGCACCGCGGCTCCACGAGAACACGAGGGCCGCCAGCATCAATGCCGACGCCAGCCCGTAGAACCCTGCACAGAGGAGGTTGATCCCGGAGCCGGATCGGACGCTAACGCGGCGCATCACCCAAGCCACGCGGATATGGCCGATACTCGCGGCGCCGACCACCGGCGCAAGTATGCCCATGAAGGCAGCAAACGGATTAGGCTGCTCGAAGGTTCCGAAAGCCCGGTATAGGCCCGGCGCGATCAAGAAGTGTTCCGCTCCGCTTCCGCCAAAGTAGATCCAAATCCCGACAATCGCGTTGGCGGCGCCCGCCACCGTCACGGCGAACAGCACCCACTGCCAGCGGCGGTAGGCGATCACCCACGCGGCAACGGCAGCCATCAACAGCCATTTGAGCCACTCGACCAGCCACACCGACAAACTCGCCGCGGAAAACGCGCTGATACCGCCAGCGATCACGAATCCGAGCAGGCCGAGCAGCATCGGGTTGTTGAGGCGGGGCAGGTCGACACGCCGACGTATTAGGGCCGCGGCGACCAGCGCCCCCAACGCGCCAGCCAGCATCAGTTGGCCGAGGTCGGCCGGCAGCACGCTGGGTAGGCGTACCGACAACAGGGCTGAGAGCGGCGAAAGGATCAGCAGCGCAAAGACGGCGGCGGGTGCTGCGAGTAACAGGGCGAGGACGGCGATTCCGATGACGATCGTATACGCCAGCACCGGAGGAGGAAGCATGGCCGCGGCCGCGCCTATTACCCCCGCGGAGATCAGCGCGCCAAGCGGGCGTACAGTACGAGGCGGCGCCAACGACCCTGCATTCATGGCGCGCGCTTGCGCTGCTCCTCGAAATACGCGAACGTTTCCGCGAGTCCATCATGCAGCGAGACGCGCGGTTCCCAGCCCAGAATCCGGGCAGCCAACGTAATATCCGGCCGGCGAGTCTGTGGATCGTCACGCGTGCGGCCGTCATGCACATAGACGATCCCCGCGGGGTTGTCGGCCAGTGTGTTTACCACGTCGGCGAACTCGTGAATCGTCAGTTCGTTTGGATTACCGATATTGACCGGCAGATGATAGTCCGAACCCGCGAGCCGCACGACTCCCTCGATCAGGTCGGAAACGTACTGGAAGCTGCGTGTCTGGCTGCCGTCGCCGTAGACAGTTAGCGGCTCGCCACGCAGTGCCTGATCGACAAAATTCGGCACGACACGGCCATCGTTGAGGCGCATGCGCGGCCCATACGTGTTGAAGATGCGGACGATGTGCGTGTTCAGCCCGAATCTGGTGTGATACGCCATCGTCAGCGCCTCGGCGAACCGCTTGGCCTCGTCGTAGACGCTCCGCGGGCCGATCGGGTTCACATTGCCATAGTAGCCTTCGTGCTGGGGATGCACGAGGGGATCGCCGTAGACTTCGGAGGTTGACGCGAGCACGTAGGCCGCGCCTTTCTCGCACGCAAGATCGAGGGTGTTGCGCGTCCCGTAGGAGCCGACCATCAGCGTTTCCAGCGGCAGTTCGAGGTAATCCACCGGGCTGGCTGGCGAGGCAAAGTTCAGCACGAGGTCAACCGGGCCATCAACATTGAACGGCTCACAGATGTCGTGCTTGATGAACGAGAACGCCGGTCGCTCCACGAGGTGCTGAATGTTGTTCTCACTGCCTGTGATGAGATTGTCGACCGCGACAACCGTATGTCCGTCTGCAATGAAGCGGTCGCAGAGATGCGAGCCGATGAATCCTGCGCCGCCGGCGATAACTACGCGCATTGTCCCTCCGTGAACGCCCGCCAGTGTACCACCCCGCGACATCAGACGTTAGGCTGAAGGATCGTGTAGGTCAGCACGCCGAACGAGCTGAACGGCGCACAGCAGCAGCATGAACGTGTAGGCAAGATCGATGACGAACACGCTGTTATCGACCATACCATGCGTATACACCGCGACAAATGCGCCAAGTAATCCAGCGGCCAACCAGCGGGACTCAACCCGATGATCCGTTGCACGCACAGCGCCAACAGCGGCACGCAGGCTTATGACGACGAACACGACTGCCAGCACAGCGCCGCCAAGACCAAGGCGAACCCAAAAGTCGAGCAGCATGTTGTGTGGATGCGAGAGATCAGGCTCCGGCCACGCGTCGGGAAAGATGTACCGGTCGCGGAAAGCGTACAAGAACTGATCCAGCCCGAGGCCGGTCAAAGGGTGATCCGCGATCACGTTGACGGCGCTTTGCATTACGCGGATCCGGTAGAAGTTCGTGCCCTGCGTGAAATCCAGCGCGCGCCCGAACCGATCCGACTGCCCCGCAAGCACGGCGAAAACGACGATGGCGACGACCGCAGCGCCGATCAGCCACGGCACAGCACGCCGGCCGTAGAGCGCCAGTGCCGTGACGGTCACACCTGCCGGGATTCCGATGAACAGCCCGCCCACGCTTTGCGTGAGTACTGCCGCCAAGATAGTGACTGCTAGAGAAGCAGCGGCGATCCATCGCCAGCGACCGCCGAAGGTCAGTACAGCCGCGGCAGCAAACGGGATGACGCGGCCGAGGAACAGCGCGAGATTGTTCGGCGACCCGTACACGCCGGCGAGCCGCCGGCTGCCATCTTCGGCGGTGATGATCGCCGCACCGGTGACATACTGGCCGACTCCGATAGCCGCCGCAACCGTGCCCGCCGCAAGAAACGCGCAGATCACAATGAGCAGATCGGATCGCGACCGCAGGGTCGTTCGTGCGACGAGGTAGAATGCCGCCGGTTCGAGGAACAGGGTGCGCAGTTCGGTGATTGCAGGCCCCTTGAGCGCCGACCATGCCACGGCGGTGATCCCTAGCGCCACGTAGGCGATGACGAGCACGTCGAGTCCGGACAGCGCCATTGGACGTCGCACGGTGCCGGACTTCCGCCGGCGCGCCTCGTTCGCGGCGGATTGGACAGCCCACGCGGCAAACGTCATCAGCAGGACGATCTCGACCATTGGGAACGAGAATGTGTACAACGCCACCGGAAACAGAAAGAACGGCGCGAAGAACGCGGTCAATGCAAGGCCGAGCACAAGCCGCTGCAGGATGCACCACTGCAAGACGACCAGCGCGACGACCGTCAGCGGAAACGTCAGATTGACATACACCGTGCCCGCGCTGACGACCGCGACGAGAGCCAACAGCGGATCACGCCGTGCCCATGCGCCATCTGTCACGCCAAATGACACCGCCATCGTAAGCATCAGCGCGGCGGAACTGACGCCTGCGATCACAAACTGCGCTGGTGTGCTGAGCCGGGCGAAGCCGCGGCGGGCTGCACGATGCAACGCCAATAGACCGTCCACATACCACACGACACCGGTGATGCCCGCCAGAGCCATCGCAACGGCCACCCACGCCGCGGCGCGCCAATTTGTCCATGACGGCACCGGATTTGGCGGGCCAACGGCATACCCAATCAAGGCGTACTGGTCAAATCCCTGATCCGCCACGACCGTCAGTGCATGTACGCCGGACGACAGCTCCGACGCGACGAGAACCGGCCCCTGCTGAGTGACACGATCCGCGCTTTGCAGTGCAATATACGCCCGCCCCGCGGCATCGCGCGGGAGAGCATTGGAAGGTTGACTGTCGACAGTCGCGTAAAGGTTTGCGACGTAATCGCCTTGGCGCAGGAGAAGCGCGACGGAGGTTCCCTCAAACGTGAACGTGACACGGCTGTCGCGCAGCCAGCCGATGTCAGCGGAATCGTCTCGAAACGTCCACACGCCGGAGTACTCGGCATAGGGCGTGCGGGCTGGATGCCAGCCTGTCGGCGCTCCTGTAGGTGAAATCTGTGCACGCTCGATGAGCGCGGTCAACAACGGAGTCGCCGTGCCATCAGGCCGAGTCAGCGCAAAGCCCTGCTGCGGATGATCGGCGGGGTAGGGCGGATTCCAGTGATGCAGAATCGCCGGCCCCATCCACGGCCATTCCGCCTGAATACGGTCGAGCGCGCCCAGCGTATACTCGATCTGCTGCTGCGGCGTCACCGACCCCCAGATGGACGGCAGGCCGCGCCACGTCTCCGGAAGCGTGTTCCAACCCCACTGAGTCGCCCAAATCGGCGGCACGGGCGAGCTGTGTTTCGCGAGCGCCTCGTAAACGGTAACGACACGCGAGAAATTCAGTACGTGATCCGCAATCGTGCGATCGTACGGCCCGGTGTCCATCCCGTAGGGCTTAACGGCGAAGGCATCAACGGCCTGCGCCGCGCCAAACGCGAGGAGATCGTTGAGGTAGGCGACCTCGTTAATGTTGTCCGGGCCGCGTTCTTGCGTCGGGGCGAGACCTGCCGCGACGATGAATGCCACCGGGTCTATTTCGCGGATCGACTCCGACGCGTCCGCGAGAAGCGTCGCATAACGCGAGGCGGACGGGGCGAGCATCCCCCAACTGGTGAGCAGGTTCGGCTCGTCCCAGATTTGGTAGTAATCGACCGAGTCGGCGTAGCGTCCGGCGACCGCTGCCGCGAACGCCCCAAAATCCGTCATGTCCTGCGGGGGCGATGTCCGGTTGTTCAGCGCACGCCGATCGCGCGCCCACGCCGGTGTATTGACCAATACCGCGAGCAGTTCGATCCCGGACTCAGCGTCTATCGCCGCCACGATCCGGTCGTATTCGGCCCAATCATAGCGGCCGCGTTCCGGCTCCAGCGCGTTCCAGTCGAACTCCTGCCGAATCCACGTCACACCCGCCGCACGCATCAATGCAAGCTGATCGTCAAGCTGGTCGGCTGGAATCGTGCGCAGCTCCGCGTTTACGCCGAAACGATCTGTCCAATAAGGGAGGGACTCGGCGCTAACTGGATCCACCACACCGCGCGAAAGGATCGAGACCGAGACCTCGACGGCAATCGCCGTCACGGCTGTCAGCATGACGAGCACGGCGGCGATCAGGACGAGAGCGAGTCTACGCAGAGGAGACCGCATCACCGCGACCAAACAGGATGTGACGCGCTGCCGTCCAACGTGACTTGATACGCCGCAGCAGAGACGACGTCGACGATCCACACGTTGCCCTGATACACGATCGCGATGTAGCTGCCGTCAGGACTCCACGAGTAATCACGCTGTGTAATCCCGCGCTGATCCTCTGGCGGGAAAATCCGGCGGGCGTTGCTGCCGTCGACATCAGCCACATACAGGTCGTATTCGGCGCTGTCGCCCACACTGACAAGCGGCTGACGCGCCAACAGATACGACATGCCGGGGCGCGTACCGGATGACGTGCTTATGCCTGTCGGTGGTGGCGCAAACTTCGGGAACGCCCAAATCCCGGACTGCTTGTACACAGACGCCGAGAACGAGCCATCACGCGCAAGCACGGCGACATCGAAGATCGGTGAACGCTCCGCCGCCTCGCTGCCGACCGGCTCGCCGTGGACAACCGTCAGCAGCAGGTCGGCGTTGGGCGACCACGATACCGACGTGCGCCACGACCAATCACTGCGCGGCGTGAACGGCACAAACGAGACGAGCGGCACATCCAACGATCCGCTCTCAAGATCGACGAGGCCGATGCTGTCGGCGTGGATCCATGCCAATGCGCTGCCATCAGGGGCCCATGCGTAACCCCGTCCCCACCACGAGAACGGCCCGCCCCGACCCGGCGCTTCGTCGATCACAGGGTCAATGTCGATTTCTTGACCGGTGGCGGGGTCGAGCCTGATGAGCCACAGATCGTTGTACGCCCCCCAGCCCGGACTGGTTGACCGGGGCTGCGCGCGCGTGTAGCTGACGGTGTTGTCCCGTCCGGGAACCCAATCCGCCCAAAGTACGTTGGTCGGCCGCAGATCGACCGACTGCGGGGTTGTGGCGGTCACGTCCAAGACGAGGCTGAGCTGGTTGCCGAACTCGCTTCCGGTCGCCGTCGTCCGTGTGTAAAGCAGCTGCCGTCCGTCCGCGCTCAGGTCAAACGCCCGGCTCGGATCCACATCCCCTGTGTTGGTCACCGGTCGGCGTGTTTCGCTGCTGCCCCGCATTACCCATGCGTTTCCGCCGCTGACATAGGCGAGCGTGCCGCGGATGTCGACGGGTGCAAGGCGCGTGGTCGGCCCGACGTACACGATCTCTTCCACCGCGCTGGACAGTACGGTGGGTTCGCCAATCGGAACCGACTCCGCGCGGATGCCATCGATGTACTGCACACGATAACACTGGCGTTCCTGACCGTTCTGGCCCGCCTGAAACAGTACTTCCGCGCCGGGTTCCAACTGTTCATTGATCAGCGTCCGGCGCGTAAACGGAAGTTCGCGGTCTTCGCACTCGGTGTCTTCAACGACCCGGCGAACCGTGATTTGAAGCCCATCGGAGACCTGTGTGAACAGCGGCGGCACGACGCGATCAAGATCGCCCACCGTGACTTCCGCTTGAGCGAGAAATTCGGCGACCGTGATCGGTTCCGGCACGTCATACGTCAGGCTGCGCCCATCGACAACCAGCGACACGATCATCTTGGTGTCATCAACGGGCGGCTGACAACCGACCGCGAGAAACAGGACAAAGACAACGAGGGGTGTTCGAGTGATTCGCATCATGGCTGGAATCCTATCACGAGCCAGAGAGCCACTTCAACGGCGCTCTAGCACGACGATCAGAGGATGCAGTCCATTCTGGTTGATCTCCAATGTCTGGACGGGCTTCCACACCGGATGGTCGCGGACGATGTGCTGGATCAGACGCTTCTCGTGGGTGATAAGGACGAAACGGGCCCCGATCTTGGCGACGCGCGCCGCTTCATCCATGAGGGCGGGGTAGAGGACGAGGTTCTCCGCATGGGATCCGACAAGCTGGCCGAATGGCAGGTCAGCCATGATGACGCTCATTGAACCGGAGGGCAGCGGAAGGGCGGTTCCATCACCGGCCGAGAGCGAGTACGCGGTAATCTGCGCCGCCGCCAAGTGTGCAGACGCAAGGGAGAGCGCGTGTGTGTTGATATCGACACCCATGCACTGCTGCACAGCGTATACTTGACCCAGTTCGACCATGAGTGTGCCTGATCCGCAGCACAGGTTCAGAACACGATCCGCCGATGTGGGCCGCACGAGGCGGATCATCGCGGCGGCGACACACGCATTGAGTGCGCCTTCGTAGTTGTGGATGCGCCACGAACGGGTCGCTCGTGGGCGCGGCGTAAGACGGATGAGAACCTGCCAGCCATTTCCCTCATGCACGGGGCGGATCCGGATGAGGAGATCGCCTTTCTCATCGGTTGCGACCAAGCCGAGTGACTCGGCCAGTTCGGATTTAATTCGCTGCATCACCGAACTTTGCGCACCCGCCGCGTCGATGCCTAGTGTTCGGAACGCCGGATCGCTGCGGACGATCTCGCGGCAGGCCGAGACGATCCGCGTCCAATGCTGATGTCCCAACAGCGACTTTGGACGGGGCACGAGCGCCGTAACAACGGCATACACAGCGTTGGCGGTGCGCAGCGTACACAGCGCATCGGCATCAACAGTCGGCTCAACCGAGACGGCGCCCCGGCGCAGCCCCGTGACAGCCAGCTGGTCCCCCAGCTTCTCGGCGGCTTCTTGGGCGCACAACTCCTCAAGCCCTGGGAGAACCTCGAGTTCAAACGCGTCAATTCGCATCACAAGAATCCATTGGGGCGG
>JAANMU010000735.1_pt1 | contig 36356 bp, 51 predicted proteins | sample 7279701 | NCBI WGS metagenome assembly JAANMU01 (sample SAMN14094539, study PRJNA606508) | bioreactor metagenome | isolation source: A lab-scale SPAN reactor treating ammonium-rich wastewater day 57 | place: Ireland: Galway | collected 2017-03-13
GAACATTCGCGGCAAGCGACTCCGCGCCGGCTGGGATGAGACCGTCCTCAACGCGATTTATACTGGTTTTTCAGGCCGCTAACGTGCGATTGCCCTGGGAGCCAGTGCCCGACACGCAGGTCCAACTTGGCGCGTCGCTGGCGGGGAAGGAATCTTCGCTGGCGACGTCAACACAATCGTCGGCCGGGTGCGGTCCGGAATTCGCGCCCGCCATCGGCAGGGTGGCGCCCGCTTGGTCGGATGTTTCCCGTCTCTCTCGGTTTTCCGATGAAATTGACATGGCTTTCCCTGGCCGAAAGTGATGGTGGAAACACGGAAAGCCCGGCCCGAGGCCGCCAAACTGAGCAACGTCAACCCAGCAACCAGCGCGCCACATTGAAATATACGAACAACGTCAGGGCGTCCGCCGAGGCAAGCGCGACCGGCCCCGCGGCGACGTGCGGGTTGCGATTCAGGGTATGAAACAGGTAGGGCATGGCGAAACCCGCCGCGGCGGCGCAGGCCATGCTGGCCACGATGCTTGCCAGCAGGCATAACGACGCTACGAGATCACCCTTCCAGATGAACACCGCGATTCCGGCAATCAGCCCGCACGCCAATCCCAAAAGAGAACCCGTCGTCGCCTCGAACCTGATCTTGGGAAGCAGTGTTTCCCGGGTTGACGCTTGACCGCGAAGCGACGGGATAGCAAGGCTGACCGATTGGGCGGTCACGCTGCCGGCAAGCGCCAAAACCAGCGGAACGAAAGGCACCACCAGGGCCAGCGAGGCCACGTCGTAGTAAATGTCGGTAATGATGGCCGCCACCAGGCCGCCAGCCAGGGTCGCAGCCAGCCAGGGGAAACGCCGCCGGAAGAAGGCGAGAGCCGACCTCGGCCGGGCGCCGGTCGCATAGACGCCAATCAACTGAAACAATTCGGCGTGGCTCTCCTGCCGGTCGAGGCCGCTTAGCTCTTGCGTGTACAATTCCACATCGACCAACCCGATCATCCTCCGCTCCTCGTCCACCACCGGAAACGCCAGCAGCTTGTGGAAGATGAAGAATTCACAGGCTTCGAGGAGGGTCGCATTGTGGGGAATGGCAATGACCGGCTTGATCATAATTTCCCGGAGAAGTTTGTCGCGCTGGCTCAAAAGCAGTCTGCGGGTCGGCACGACGCCCTGCAACCGGCCGTCGCGGTCGGCGACGTAGAAATAGATGATCCGCCCCGTCGGCTGATTTTCCAGGATCGAATCCAACGCCTGGGCGACGGTCAGGTCCTCGCCCAGTTGGACGAAGTCCGTGCGCATGTTCTCATGGACGGGACGCTGGAGTTTCTCGGCGGTTAATTGTTCCGTCATGGATTACGTTTTGCCCTCCGCGGGTTCAAAGTCTTTCTGGACGTGAGAGGACGTGTCAGGAGGAGTCACTCTCGTCGCCTTGCCGAGGCGTCGGCGATTCGGGCGAACGGTTTGGCGCCGATCGGCTCGCGGCAAGCCGATGTTCGCGCAGTTCGTCGGTGAGTGTCCCTTCCCACAGGGGAGTGCCCACGGCGTAGGCCGCGCGGGCGATCATGTGCGCCGCCACCGGCGCCGTCAGAACGAAGAAGGCAATGACCAGGACTGCGCGGGTGGTCACGCCCAGTTCTTGGAAGTGGACGGCCATCCCCAACAGGATGCAGCCCACGCCAAGGGTGGACCCCTTGGTCGCTGCCTGAAGCCGCATAAACAGGTCGGGTAGGCGCAGCACGCCCAGTCCCGCCAAGACCATAAAGAGGCCGCCCACCACGAGCAGGACCACACTGATTCGCTCACTCATCGCGCGCACGCCTTTCCAAGTATCGGGCAAACGCCACCGTCCCGAGAAACCCCACCAGCGCCAGCACCGTGGCGGGATCCAGGAGGACCGGCTGGTCGGTGGCCACCGCGTAGGCCGCGATCATGCCCACGGTCTGAACTCCCATCAGATCAAGCGCCACGACCCGATCGGGCAAGGTCGGCCCCCGGACCAGGCGAATGAACGAAAGAAAGAGGGACAGCCCGGCCAGGGCAATGGCCACACTGGCTGCTCCTTGTGCCGTTGCAAAGCTCATCGCAGCAACTCCAGCACGCGCCGCTCCAGGCCTTCCTTGACGGAACGCCGGTACGCCTCGATGTCGCCGCCGTCGATGTACATGGCGTGGACGTAAAGCAGACGTTTGTCTTCCGAAAGGTCCAGGCAGACGCTTCCCGGCGTCAGGGTAATGAGATTGGCCAGCATGGTTATCTCGGCGTCGGTGTGGGCGTCCAGCGGGATCGCCACCACGCCCGGACAAACGTAGGATTCCGCCGTCAGCGGCGCGCGCATGCTATCGGTGAACGACGAGGACGACCTGCCGTTCGGGGACGCCGTCGCGTGTCCCGCCCGATGGGGAACCATCCCCGCGGCGTGCGGACGCGACCACGCCCCGGGCACAAGCACGTCGTAAGCCACCCGCAGGTTGGCGAGGAACAACTCCCAAATGTAGCGCACGACAAACCGAAGCGCCAGCGGCGCCTTGGTGAAATAAGAGGAAGCACCCAGCATCGGCCGGGAAAAGCGCAGGATCAGGTATCCCAGCACAAAGCCGGCGGTCAGGTTGGGGATGGTGAATACCCCGGTCGCCATACCCCACGTCCCGGCCAGCACGATGTTCAACAAAAACAAATTCATGGGGAGCCTCCTAGCACGGCCTGGATGTATCCCTCGCGGTGGAGTAACTGTTCCGCCGCCCCGGTGGCCAGCGTGAAAACGAACTCGGCGCCCAGGCCAATGGCCACGGTCAGCGCCGCGAGCGCGCCAATCGGCAACAGGAGCCGAGAGAGTTGCCCCGGAGACAAAAGCGGTGAAGCGGCGCCGGCGGGCGCATCGGAAGGAAAGGGCTTCCAAAACGCCTCTGCCCAGATTTTGGTCATCGAGAACAGCGTCAGCAAGCCTACCGCGAGCGCCGTGGCCGCGATGGCATACTGACCGGCGCCCAGTCCCGCCTGCACGAGCGAGAGCTTGGCGAAGAAGCCGGACAAGGGCGGGATCCCGGCCAGGGACAAAGCCGGAACCAGGAACAGGACCGCCAAGAGCGGCTGGGATTGATAAAGCCCTCCTTGACGCTTCAGGTCGAACGTCCCGCACAACCGCCGCGCCACGCTACTCACCAGAAACAGGTTCGTTTTCACGATAATGTGGTGGGCGATGTAAAAGATCGAGCCTGCCAGCGCCAGCACCGCCAGGGCCGGCGAATCGGTCAGACCCGCCAACCCCAGGCCCATCGTCATGTAGCCAATCTGGCTGATGATGTGGAACGAGAGGACGCGCCGGAACTCGTTTTGAGCCACGGCGCCCAATACCCCCGTCACCATGGTCAGGCCGGAGAGCACCAGGATCAGCAGGTGCGTGAAGGCCATCTCCTCGACGAACAGCAGGGTAAACACGCGGATCAGTGCGTAGACCCCGACCTTGGTCAGCAACCCGGCGAACAGCGCCGACGTTGCCCCCGGCGCGGTGTGATACGAGGCCGGCAGCCAGAAAAACAACGGAAAGACCGCCGCCTTGATGCCAAAGGCAATCAGGAAAAGCATGGCCACGGCCGTCACCATGTGCGGCTGGTTGATCCCCTCCAGTCTCCGGGCCAGGTCGGCCATGTTGAGCGTGCCGGTCAGGCCGTAGAGGATGCCGACCGCGGCCAGGAACACGGCCGAAGACACGAGGTTCAGCGTCACGTACTTGATGCCGCCGTGCAGTTGCGGCCACTCTCCGCCCAGGGCCAACAGCACGAACGAGGCCATGAGCATGACCTCGAACCAGACGTACAAGTTGAACAAGTCGCCGGTGAGGAACGCCCCACACACGCCCAACAGAAGGGCGTGGACCAGCGGGTAGTATCCGAAGGCTTCGCGCCCCCGGTCCATACTGTTCAACGAGAAGAGGATGACCGCCAGGCCGACCACTCCGGCCAGGACCACCATCAGGGCGCCGAACAAGTCGGCGACCAAGGTAATTCCGAAGGGCGCGGGCCAGGCCCCCGGCTGGGTCGCGCAAATACCATGACTCCAGACGCGAGCCAGCAGCGCCACGCCAGCCGCCAACAGGGCCGCGGCGCCGACCAACGCCAGCGCGCGGTGCAAGGCGGTTCGGCGCCAGGCCAAGAAACAAACGGCGGCGGTCGTCAGCGGAATCAGAAGCGGCAGCACCAACAGCACGTCGTTCATTATTCGCTCGCCTTCAAGTCGTCCGGGTCGTCGCTGCCGAAGGTCTGATACCCCCGGTGGAACAGCACCAAGGAGAAGGCGAGCACGGCGAAGCCGATGACAATGGCTGTCAGGATCAAGGCCTGGGGCAAAGGATCGGCCGAACCGGCGGCTGGCGCGGCGGCGCCGGGCGTGGCAATCGGGGGGCTTCCCCGCGTCAGCCCCCCCACGGTGAAGATCAACAGGTTCGCCCCGTGCGAGAGGAGCACAAGCCCCAGGATCAGTTTGAACAGGCTGCGCCGCAGCATCATGTAGATGCCCGCCGCGTACAGGCAGCCAACGACCAAGGCCAAGATCGTCGCCATGTCACTCCTCAGCCAAGGGAAGGATAATCGACAGCGTCACTCCCACCACCGTTAAGTAGACCCCGACGTCAAACAATAGGGGCGTTCCCACGTACAACTCGCCGAAACCGGGAATGACCATTTGTCCCCACAGGCCCGTCATGAAGGGCCGACCTTCCAGGAGGGACAGCACCCCGCTTCCCAGGGCTACCAACAGGCCCGCCCCCGAGAGCGCTAGCGTGCTTCCGGGCAAGGCGCGCCGGGTGGCCCGCGCGCCGAAGGCAAACCGATACAGGATAAAGGCCGAAGCCGCCACCAACGCCGCGCTGAACCCTCCGCCGGGTTCGTTGTGGCCGCGGAGCAGCAGGAAAAGGGAGAACAGCAGCAGCAACGGGAGCAGCAAACGGGTCGCCGGGCGCAGAATGAACGAGGTGGTCGCCCTTCCCCCCGCCAAACGCGCCAGGTCTCTTGTCCGCTTCGGCGAATTGCCGCCCTCCTTTGGCGCGTGCGCGGGGTCGCCAGGACTTGCCTCGCCGGCCGCGTGGTAAGCGGGATCGGCGGCGCCGGAGCTCCTACGCAACTTGAGTAGGGCGTACACCCCGACCGCGGCCACCGACAGGACCGTGATCTCGCCAAGCGTATCGAAGGCGCGGAAATCGACGAGCAGCACGTTGACCACATTCCGCCCATGGGCGCGCGGGACGCTGTGCTCGGTAAAGTAGGTCGAAATGGGCTGGTAGGTTTTCGGGGTGCCGACCAGCACGAGCGCGGTCATCAGGGCGCCGGCCGACACGGCCACGGCGGCATCCCGCCAGCGGGCCAACTTTTCCGACACGATCCGCGGTTCCGGCAGATGGTAGAACACCAGCACGAACAGGATGACGGTCAGCGTTTCGATCAGGAACTGGGTCATCGCCAGGTCCGGCGCGCCGAACAACACGAAAACCAGCGCCACGCTGTAGCCGACGACGCCCAGCGCCGCAATGGCGGCCAGACGCCCCTCTACCAGCACGACCGCCAGAACCGCCACCAAAATGAGCGCCGCCAGGCCAGCTTCGTAGAACCGCAGGTCCGTCCAATCGAACGTCGCCGTGAAGGCTCCCCGGCCGACCAGCACATAGCCGACCAACCCGACCGTCGTGGCGATGGTGATCATGAGGTAAAACCGCAGGTAGCCGCTTTGGAGCAATCGCGTTTGACCGACGGCCAGCCCGTTGAGACCCTTCAACGCCAACTCGTACCAACCGGCCGGCCCCCAGCGCCCGGCCGCCTCCCAGCGCGCCGCCACTTTTCGCGGCAGGCTCCGACCCGCGTAGACCCCGACGCCCGCGGCGAGCGTGACCGCGCTCAACCCTAGCGCGGGCGTCAGCCCGTGCCATAGCGCCAGGTGGATGCTCGCGGGTTGTCCCAGGACCGCGGCGCTCGCCGCCGACACCAGCCCGTCGGCGCCCCAACTGGGCGAAAGACCGAAGGCGATGCTCAGGCCCGCCAGCGTAATCGGCCCCAACAACAAACTGAGTGGCGCCTCGTGCGCCGGTCGAGGCGTGGGGCGAGCCTTGCCCAGAAACGGCCGAAGACCAACCATTCCCGCGGCGCATACCAGCAGGACGTTGGCCACGACGGCTGCGGCCGTGATCCACGCCGCCGCCCGAGCGTGCAGCGTCGCCTCGTAAGACAATTCTTTGGCGATGAAGCCGAACAACGGCGGCAGCCCGATCATCGACAGCGCGGCGACCCCGGCCGCCAGGGCCGTCAGCGGCATCGCCCGGCCAAGACCGCCGAGCTGGTCTAGATTGCGCGTGCCCGTCTCATGGTCCACCGCTCCGGCGACGAAAAAGAGGGCGCCTTTGTACAAGGCGTGCCCCAGCAAGTACGCCATCGCCGCCTGGACCGCCAGGGTTCCCCCCAGCCCCAACAGGAACGTCAACATGCCCAGCGAACTGACCGTCGAGTAAGCCAGGATGCGTTTGAGGTCGGACTGCGTGATCGCCAGCCCCGCGCCGACCAGCATGGTGATCCCGCCGACGCCCGACACGGTCGCGAACCAGAGGTCCGTGCCGCCCAGGACCGGGCTTAGCCTTGCCAGAAGGTACACGCCGGCCTTGACCATCGTCGCCGAGTGGAGATACGCGCTGACCGGGGTCGGGGCCTCCATGGCGCCGGGCAGCCAGAAGTGGAAAGGAAACTGCGCCGATTTGGTGAACGCTCCACACAGGATCAGCAGCAGGGCTGGCGTGTAAAGCGGATGCGCGGCCAACGAGTCGGACTGGCTCAGGAGCGTGGACAACTCCAGGCTTCCACCCGCCTGCCCCAGCAGGATGAGCCCGGCCAGCAGCGCTAGACCGCCGGCGCCGGTCACCAACAGCGCCTGCAGCGCCGCGGCCCGCGCCGCCGTCCGTTCGTTCTCGAAGCCGATCAGAAAGTAGGAGCTTAGGCTCGTCAACTCCCAGAAGACGTAAATCAGCAGCAAGTTGTCGGCCAGCACCAGCCCCAGCATCGAGACCATGAACAACAGCAGGAGGCCGAAGAAGCGGCCCAACAGCGGCCGTCCGGCCATGTATCCCCCGGCATAGACCATGACGAGCGCGCCGACGCCACAGATGAGCAGGGCAAGCAGCAGGCTCAGCCCGTCGAGGGTGAACGACAGGTTCACGCCCAACGTGGGCGCCCAATTTCGTTGGACGTGAAAGGTCTCGCCCGAAGCGACCGCCGGCAGAAAGCTGGCGAAGTAACCGGTCAGGGCCAGCAGCGGGAGAGCGAGCGCCCAACCGGTGGCGCGGCCCCTGCCCGGGGGAGAGTCGCCGGTCTTCGGCCTCGTATCCGCCATGATTCGCAGAAACTCCTGGTTAGGCGCGCCGCCCCTTGGGCCGCGGGAGGGGCGCCGTCCTCTCTTCTCTCGCAAACTCCTGGAGGCCGACGGCGCCCACGACAATCAACCGAATATCGCCCCCGTGCCCCGTCTCGAGATTGGTTCCGTGGGAACGCCCCCGACCAACGCCGTCGAGATGAGTGTAGCCGTCTGGTCCTGGAACCGGAACCAGAGTAACGCCATTTCCCATGCTTTTCCCGCCATTTGCATCCGGCGCCGCAAGTTTCGGAAGCCCGCCGTGTTCGCGAGGCGAACCCATTTTCGGAGTCGCTCTCTCGCACACGCGTCTGGAAGTTGCGCAGTTCGTTGGCGCCGCCCCTGCCGAGCGTATTCGGTGGAAGCCCGGAGGGGCAGCGCTACCAAGCATTCGCTCCGCCGAACAAGTTCGGCGGGGGCGGTGTTTCTCAGATTTTCCGTGGTGCTCCACTTCAAAACTCGCGCATCGGGCTTCTACTTCGAACGTCGCAAACAACCACGGCAACCCGTTTTACGCAGCGAAATGCAAAAAGATCAGGAGAAAGCATAGTGTGGGGTAATTTTTCCTGGCAAAGGCGCCGCGGATTCCGGCCAGCGGGGTACGTAAGCCGGTCGGTGGAACGGTCGGTGGACGTAGCGAAACGCGGGCGCTCGCGGGTCACAAAAGCGGCGCCGTGATCGCGAAGTCGAGCCTTCAATTCTTGAGAACGATTTCCGGGCGTCACGCACGAGGCGAGCTTGCATCTCGCATGCTCTTCAGCGCGCCGCCCCACGCGATCACCTGGTCGAACACCTGGCCGAGCGTCTTCTCGTGGAAGTCCCTGGGCTTGAAGACGCTGTAGTTCTCGAAGTCATCGCGCAGCGACAGCATGACCTGGTTGCGCACGGTGGCCACTTGCACCTCGGCCATCACCAGTCGCAGGTGTTCCACCGCGCGCACGCCGCCCGCGCTTCCGTAACCGACAAAGCCGGCCGCCTTGTTGTTCCACTCGGCGTAGAGAAAATCAATGGCGTTCTTGAGCGCGCCCGAGATGCCGTGGTTGTATTCGGGCGTGACGAAGACGTAGCCGTCGAAGGAGGCGATCTTCGCGGCCCATTTCTTGGTGTGTTCCTTGGAGTACTGGCCCTGCGACGGCGGGATCGGCTCGTCAAGCAGCGGCAGATTAAAGGCTTCAATGTCCACCAGTTCGAACTCGGCGTCGCGGCGCTGCCGCGCGATCTCGTGAACCCACCGCCCGACGGCCTCTCCCACGCGACCCGGCCGCGTGCTCCCGATAATGATTGCGAGTTTGAGCATGGTCCACGGTTCTCCTTGGAAAGATGGCGTAGGAATACAAGTCCGCGTTCGCCGAAGGGACAAGCGCGCTCACTGCCAGGGGCGCCTGCCCCAACGGCTCGTCTGAATCAGTTCCCGCCACGCAACAATGCGTGACGACTCCAGCATGAAAACGTTCTGGAAATTCACCCGAACTATGAATTCGATCCGACAGTCGGCTCGCTTTCCAAAGGGGCTGGCGCGCCGCTTGCGCCCGCGTCTTGTCTTGGCGCCGGCTGGTTAAGGTCGGGCTGGCTCGGGACAATCCGCACCGGGATGGCGCTCAATCGGTCGTAGAGGCGCTGCTCGCCAACGATCGGCCACCAGTCGTAAAGGAATATCTCCAACGGCCGCCACATCGCAACCCAGCCAACGATGAGCAGACTTTCGCGCAACAAAATCACCCAACTGTTCTCAAGGCGCATTCGATCCAGGACTTGGATGGCGAGGAAAATTACGGCCAGAAACGCCACGCCAATGCCAAGGCTGATCACGCCGCGACGAAGAAGTTGACGCAACTGCCGCCGCACGACGCTCGACCGTCGTTTGAAATGAATTCGGATGGCATCTCCCGCGACACGCGCATCGTCCGCGCAGTCCGTCGATCGGCTCAGGAAGATCACCAGGGCGGAAGGCGTTCGCGCGGAATGTTCTTTGACGCTGTCTACGATGTACTGCTCGACGTTAGGCTCCAGGTCTTTTTCGCGGAAGGGCGAGGGATCCAGGGAATCGAACAACTGGCTCAATTCGCGAAGGCGGACTTCAACGAGGCCGCGGTCCGCGACGGCTTCATTACCTGGGCCGTGGCGCCGCGACGCTTCGCTTTCTCCAAGCTCCCGGTCTGCTGTGGTGTGGCTCATCCTCCGCTTTCCAATCGACTTTCTGTTCGACGATGCCGGGCCTGGCGCCCGTGGGCGGTTTGCCCGACATCCACGATGATCGTCTGGCCCATCAGCGGCCCCGCGAGCGCCACGTCGCGCTGATCACCACCGCCGTCGCCAACGTCGCGGTTCCGGCCGACCCCAGGGCGACGAATCCCACGACAATTCAGCGCGATCCCCAGCAACACGAACCACAGCCATTTGTCGCGAAGCACGGTCAGGTCATGCCGCAACTCGCTCAGCGGGGAACGTTCGTAGCTCGTTGCCATTGCCGAGGCTCTTCCTGAAGGGTTTGCCGGACCTGACCCGTTCAGGTCCGATGCTCCAAACCGCAAACCACGGCCAACGCGGTCAGGCCGCACGGGATTTCCTGCGCGCCACGCGGGCGTGCGCTACGCTTGCAGGTGCGCCTCTAGGAACCAGAGCGACTTGTCCAGGCCGCGCGACACCGCGGTGAACAGGTCCGCGGTATCCGCGTCGCCCTGTTCCTCGGCGTGTTCGATCGCCTGCCGCATGTTGGCGGCCAGCGTGGCGAAGCGCTCGGCCAGAGCTTCCACCGTGGGAAGGCTATCGCTCACTTCGAGGTCGCACTCCGGCAGGCGCGAGTTGGCCGCCGACATCCGCACCGTGCCCAGCGCCAGACCTCCCAGCGCGGTCGCCCGCTCTGCGATCGTATCTGCATCGTCCGCCAACTGCTGGGCCAGCTTTTCGAACAGGTCGTGAAGCACGTAAAACTGCGCGCCTTTGACGTTCCAGTGCGCCTGCTTGGCCTGACTGTGAAGGTCGAGGACGTCTGCAAGTTGCTGGTTGAGCGACGCAATCATTTTCTCCCGCACCGCGGGCGAAAGATCATGGCGCGTGGAGAACGTTGTTTTCCCATTCGTCGCAGTGCTCATCGTCGTTACTCCTGACTTCTACAAAAGTGCGCATGAAAAAGGAGGCCATCCACGATGGCCTGAAATTGAAAATCACGGGAAGCAGGTTCGGTTAGAACCGATAGATGGCGGCCAGGCCCGATGAAGATGGCATCCGCTCGGCGGGGGCCACGACCACCTCGCCATTCTTGGCCAACACCAGTTCGGCCACGTCGTCGAGCAGATCGTCTACGTGGGCGGGCGGCCGAACACTCATATCGACCGCTCCCGAAGTTCGGTCAAGTGTGCCGGGAATGACTCGATCCGCTTCCACCAGAAGGGTCTGGACGCGTCCGGCAACCGCCGCCTTGGCGATATCGGAAAGATCTTCCGATCCGGCCTGCTGGGACTGCGCCGCAAAGAACTTATCCTTTAGCCCCTGGAGGCGAGCCAGGTAGAACGGTTCGATGGTCTTCCACGCCTGTGCCCGCAGTTGATCCAGACTAAGGCTATCGGGGTTCGCCGCGATCCCCTCGGGCAAAAGAAAGGGATTGTGGCTGATCGTGCGGAATGGCTCATGAGATTCCGGCAATGCCGCAAGTACAAGCGGCAGGCCCGAGGGGCGCGAGTGGTGCTCGATGATCCCCCGATCCACGAGCCGAAAGAACCGGTCGCGGTTGGTATCGACCTGATCGGCCTGCGCCTGGTAGCCGTGATGCACCGCCATTCCCCCTTCGCCAGACTTGACGCGGTACGTGCCGATGACCTGGTGCGGCTGCTGGGTCAGGTTGTCGCCGAGCGCTTCTTCGATTGTCGAAGGCGCGGCGACCAATTCCAGCGGGTCCAGTGCGTCGCGGTTGCCCTGGTAGAGCCTGGCTTTCTCGCGGCTCAGACAGAGGATTTGAAAGCCGTCGGCCGACTGGACGATGCGGATCAATGGCTTGACGTGAAAACTGTCGGCCACGATGAGCAGTTCTCGCACGGGGCGTTGCAACTCGAAAACCTCGAATCTCTCAGGCGAGGCGAACACCGCCAGGCCGTCGGTCCGATGGTTCCAAAAGTCGTCGTCCCGTTCGAGCGTTTGCAGCTTCTCCAAAATCGGTCGTGCATGGCGCGTCGGATAGCGCTCGCCCAGCAACGTTTCGACATCCCGCACCAGGTTGCGGTAGCGGATCGGGTCTTGGCGGTTGTCGGGATGGTGGCGGTGCGTCGGTTGATACAGCGAGATACAGGGTGGCTCGTGAGGAGTCAACAACCCGATCAGTCGGTCAATGCTCGCCTGGTGCATGAAACGCCTCCTTGAAGAATCTGTAGGGACACCCTCGAGCAACACGCCACGGGCATGTTTTCAGGCCGATCGGTAACGGAACGTGTTGCCGCCTTCGCCGCCAAGGTCAGGACGGCGGTTCCGCGGAACGGGATGTCCCCCTGTGCGTATCGCTCAGACGCCCTAGCGTCCGATCCAACGTTTTCTGCAGGGTGTCGGCGGCGCCGTCAAGCGCCTGCTCCAGAGTCGCCGCGTCGTGACTGACGGCAACCGGTTGCAGGCCGCCAAGGCGGGCCTCCATCAGGCAACGCTTGTCGCGATCGCCGAACTTTTGACTGCTATTCTGGTCCGCCAGATGGACTTCGACGCGGGTGATGCGGTCGCGGTAGCGCTCCAACGCGCTCACGACCACGGCCTCGACTTGACTCTTCAACTCGGCGCTGCCCTCGATGTGGTTATCGGTGTAAACCTGGATGTTCATGGTTCCGTCTTCTTGGCGTGAAGTGGCGTCGTCTCGGTTCTACGGCGCGGCGGTCGGTTCGACCGCAAATCGCGCGCCACATCAAAGAAATTCGTCTGCCCGCAAGGTAGGGCGCTGATTGCCTTCCCACATTCAAGCGCCGTGCGCGCCCAACGTCCGGTCGAGGTTGAACGCGGCGCTGATCAGGCCCAGGTGGGTGAACGCCTGTGGAAAGTTTCCCAACGCTTCGCCGTGGGGGCCGGTCTGCTCGGCGTACAGTCCCAGGTGGTTGGCGTAGCCGAGCATCTCCTCGAACAACCGCCGCGCTTCTTCCAACCGCCGCCGGTCGGTGCGTCCCGCGCGAGTCAGCGCCTCGACCAACCAAAAGCTGCACATGTTGAACGTGCCTTCCGTTCCCGGCAGCCCGTCGGGCGCCTGGCCGGGGTCGTAGCGGTAGACCAGCCCACCGGCCGCCAACCCGCCCTGCGACAAGGGCTTGCGGATCGCGTCCACGGTGGCCAGCATTCGCGGATCGTTGGGAGCGGTGAAGAACACCAGCGGCATCAGCAAGTTCGAGGCGTCCAGCGCAGGCGAGCCATACGCCTGGACGAACGTGCGCTGCTCGGGGTCCCAGCCTTTGTGCATCACCTCCTCGTAGATTTCGTCCCGCGCCGGCAGCCACCGCGCCCGGTCGGCAGGGAATGACCGTTTGTCGGCCAGCCGCAGACCGCGGTCCAGCGCCACCCAGCACATGAGCCGCGAGAAGACGAAGCGCCGCCGCCCGCCGCGAACCTCCCAGATTCCTTCGTCCTCGCGCGTCCAGTTGTCGCAGACCCAGTCCAGCAACCGATGGAGGTCCTTCCAAGCGTCGTAACCCAGAGGCGTACCGTATTTGTTGAACAGATAGACCGAGTCCATCAGCTCGCCGTAAATGTCGAGTTGGAGTTGGCCGTGGGCGGCGTTGCCGATCCGTACCGGCCGCGAGCCGCGGTAGCCTTCCAGGTGCGACAACTCCTCTTCGACCAGGTCGGCCCGGCCGTCGATGCCGTACATCAGTTGGAGCGGGCCGTCGGCATTCGACTTGTCCTCTCGCCAGCGAGCAGCCAGCCAGTCCATGAATCGGGCCGCCTCCTCGGTAAAGCCGATCCGCATCAGCGCGTACAGAGTGAAGGAAGCGTCCCGCAGCCAGGTGTAGCGGTAGTCCCAATTCCGCACCCCGCCGATCCCTTCCGGCAAGCTCGTGGTCGGCGCCGCCACAAGGGCGCCGGTCGGCTCGTAGGTCAAGAGCTTGAGCGCCAGCGCCGAGCGATGCACGACCTCGCGCCAGCGGCCGTGATAGGTGCATTGCGACAACCACCGCTGCCAATACGTCACGGTTTCTCGGAACCGCTCTTCCGACTCGTTGGCCTCCGTGCAACAACCGACATCGTTATCCGGGTCAAGTTGCCGCAGGATGAAGGTCGCGGTTTCTCCCTCGCCCAAGGCGAAATCCGCATGCGCTCCCTCGCCATCGCGCTGGAGCGGGACCGAGGTGGCCAGCCCCAGGCTCAAGCCCGGTCCATCGAAGCGGACGCCGTTCCCCGCGACGGAGGTCTCGTGCCGGGCGCGGCCATAGTCAAAAGCGGGATAACACTCCAGCCGGAACGGCAGGCGCCCATGCACGACCCGAATCCGCCGCACAAGCAGGTCCTTCAAAGCGCCGCCGGCGCCGCCGACGGGCATGTAGTCCACAAGCTCGCCAATGCCGTCCGCGTGCAGGAAGCGCGTGATGAGAATGTTCGTGTTGGGCCAATAGTGTTGCTGTTGCCTGATCTTCTCCCCGGGCGCGGTAATACGGAACCGCCCGCCTTTCTGGTCATCGAGAATCGCGGCAAAGACGCTGCCCGAATCAAAGCGCGGAATACACATCCAGTCGATCGAACCGTCCATGCCCACCAGCGCGGCCGTGTGCAAGTTGCCGATCAGCCCATAGTTCTCGATTGGTTGGTAAGGCATGGCGGAAAGTTCACGCAGCGCAGTTGGCTGAGAGGTGGCGAGTGTTTTGTCACATCATCGTAGCGGCGGCGCGAGCGCCGCAGTTACGGAAAGAGTCGCAACCTCGGAGCAGTTGAAAAAGGACGATCGAGCGGGCGAAGATACCCGCAAATCTCATTCCGTCTTGCAGGTCCTCCAGGAAGGCGGCCATTACCCCATTACGGAGTTTCCTCGTCCGGCACGTGAAAGACCGGCAGCCGCAGTCGCCAGAGGATCGCCGCCACGCGCAGCCCCGCCACCACGCCCATGCCCACCAGCGCCGCGTGCGTCCGCTCCAGCCCGGTCGCCTGCAATATCAGGTAAGCCGTAGCGCCCGCGATTGCGGCGGTCGCGTACAGGTCCGTTTGGCGCAACAACAGCGGGACTTCGGCGCTAAGGACGTCGCGCAGCAACCCGCCTGCGGTCCCGGTGATTGTTCCCATCAGGACCACGATAATCCCCGACAGGCTCCGTTCCTCCGCCACCTGGGCCCCGCTGATTGTGAAGAGCGCCAGCCCGAGCGCGTCGGCAATGAACAACGCCAGTCGCGGCGGCTTGTGGAAACGCGCATAGAGGAGCGTTAGCGCGGCGGCCAGGAAGATCACCAGGAGGTAAGTCGGGTCCTTAATCCAAAAGACCGGATGGCGGTTGAGCAGCACATCGCGAATCGTGCCGCCCCCGATCGCCGTCACGGTGGCGATGACCGCGACCCCCAGCACATCGAAGCGTTTGCGCCCCGCGGCGATGGCGCCGCTCACCGCAAACACGGCAACCCCCAACAGATCGAGCAAGTAGAGAATCATGCATGAAGCAACCGTATGTGGCCATGATTTCTGACAATGGCGCCACGGATTTCGGCGAGCGGGAACCGGCTACGGGAACAGCCGCGGAACGTGATGAAATGCGGGCGCTTGCTGCCCACAATCGCGCGCCATCAGCCGGCTTGCGCTCCCTCGCTCGCCCTAGAATCTTGCCGCGCGCATGCAAGCCACGCAATGGCAACCGCGGCAGCGATCTGGTAATAAGGTGGCAGGTCCAAGACGATTCCAAGCAAGCTCCTCAAGATAATTTCCTCGCCGTCATACGCCGAGCGGGTAAACGACCTTGGGGCCGTTATGCCTTTTAAGGAAAACGCAATGAAAACCCTGCTCCGCGGTGGGCTGGCGATGGCGCCGCTTATCCTCCTGGCGACGACCTTGTGCGGCGCCGAACGACTGATCTGCTGCGGCGCCCAAGAGGTCTTTATCTTGCCCGCCGAGGGTGAAAACGCCACCGAGAAAGATCGCTCGTGGCGGTGGACCGCGGCCGACTCGCCCGAGATTCCAAAGTCGCTGCACGACAAGTTTCGCACGACCGACGAGTGCAAGCCGTTTGGACCGTACCTACTGATCACGTCTTCGTCGGACGGCGTGGCCCTGATCCGTCGCGACGACAAGGCCTGTGTGTTCCTCACGCTGGCTCGCAACGCCCATAGCGCGTGCTTGCTGCCTGGCAAGCGGATCGTGGTGGCGGCCAGCTTCGGCGGCGACGCCTTGCTAGTCTATGACCAGAATCGTGGGGGCGCCGACGCGGCGCCGCTGTTTCGGTTGCCCCTGCTTGGCGCCCACGGCGCCTGGTGGGACGCCGCGAACCAGCGCCTCTACGCCCTGGGAGAAAAAGAGCTGCTCCGGCTGCGCCTTGAAGAGACCAAGGGCGATACCAGCTTGCCGGTGGAAAGCCGGTGGGAGCTTCCTACCGCTGGCGGTCACGATCTGTCGCCCTCGCGCGACGGCAAGCACTTGCTGATTACAACAAACACGCACGTCTACCGTTTCCAGAAGGCAAACGGCGCCTTCCTGCCCTACGAACCGTTGCCAGACGCGAAGGGGGTCAAATCGATCGACGAACACCCCCGGCTCGACGTGACGGTCTATCATCAGGCGGCTGCGCCCAATTGGTGGAGCGATCGCATCCGGTTCATCCCTACCCGAACCATGCACGTTCCCGACCATCGCTTGTACAAAGTTCGCTGGGACGTAGACCGCGGACTGCCAGACTAAACCTGGGGAACGACGCGCCATGAGCAAATCCATGACTCACCGTTACATCCGCCGATTGTCGCTGGTCCTGTTGTTTGTGGCCGGCATGAGCGCCCGCGCCGAGCCGGCGCGTGGTCCGCTGCGCGTGAGTGACGCCAACCCGCGTTACTTTACCGACGGGAGCGGCCGCGCGGTTTTCCTCACCGGCTCGCATACGTGGAACAACCTGGTGGACATGGGCCGCGGCGACCCGCCCGAGCAATTCGACTTCGCTGCCTATCTGGATTTCCTGGAGAAACATCATCACAACTTCATTCGCTTGTGGGCCTGGGATTCGACGCGCTGGGATACACGGGCCAACCATTCGTTGAGCAAGGATTTCGTACACGACGTCGGCCCGTTGCCGTGGCTGCGGACCGGGCCGGGCAACGCCCTTGACGGCAAACCGAAATTCGATCTGACAAAGTTCAACCCTGCGTATTTTGAGCGACTGCGATCCCGCGTGGCGGCCGCCGGCGAACGTGGCGTCTACGTAAGCGTGATGCTCTTTGAAGGTTGGGGGCTGACGCACGGCAACCAACGTCGCGCGCCGGCCGAAGACGGTTGGGCTTGGCGGTCGCACCCTTTCCATCCGGACAACAACATCCAACGACTTCCGATTGCCGGCGCCGGCAAGCTGACGGGCCGCGTCCATGCCATGCAGCAACCCGAGGTCAACCAGCTTCAGGCCGCGTACGTTCGTAAGGTCGTCGATACAGTGAACGATCTAGACAACGTCCTTTACGAAGTGATCAACGAAGGCGGCCAAAAAGAGTGGGACTGGTGGGTCGTGGAGATTGTCCGAGAGCATGAACGCACCAAGCCGCGGCAGCATCCGGTGGGCATCACCGGGCACGGCGCCGAGCGGCTGGCGAGTATGTTGGCCAGCCCGGCCGATTGGATTTCGCCCGGCCGGGTCGACGGCTACGCCGAAGATCCGCCCGCGTGGGACGGCCAGAAGGTGAGCTTGCTCGACACCGATCACATCTGGGGCGTGGGGGGCGACTCGGCCTGGGTCTGGAAGAGCTTCCTCCGCGGGCACAACCCGATCTTCATGGACCCCTACGACGGCTCGGTGTTGGGAAAACCCAACGACCCGCGCTGGGAGCCGATTCGCCGCGCCCTGGGCGACGCCCGCCGGCTCGCCGAGCGGGTCAACCTGCAAGCCATGACGCCGTCGGACGACTTGGCCTCGACCCGCTACTGCCTTGCCCAGCCGGGACGGGAGTATTTGGTGTTTGTGCCCCAGGGCGGCGCCGTCACGGTCGATTTGCGAGCCGCCGAGGGCCGCTTCTCGGTCGAATGGTTCGATCCCGGCAAGAGCCAGACCGTAGCAGGCGGCTCGGTCGTGGGAGGAGCGAAACGCGAATGGAACGCGCCCTTCGCTGGGCCGGCGGTGCTGTACCTTCGCTCTCAATCCAAACAAGACTAAGCCCTGTTTGGAGAAATAGTTGCGAGCCTAACCAATGCCCCCGACGCGGAACCGCCTTTTGTAAGGAGACGCGCAAGCTCTGCCCAAGCGCTCTTCGACCCGCCCCAAAGACCAGCCGCCGCCACGCCCACCACCGCCGCAGGCGTTCGCTCCAGTCCGGCAGTTTGCAACGCCAGATAGACAGTAGCGCCGGTGAATGCCGCCCTTGGGCGCCGTCATTTCGCGTCAGTGGCCAAGTGGGGATGACAGGAATCGAACCTGCACCTCTTGCGAGACTGGATCCTAAGTCCTCGTCCGACACTTCGCAACCCCGTGTTCAGCCAGAACTTGCGTCGCCGTCACCGCTGGCTTGTGGAGACGGCTTGGACGGCGACCTATCGGCTGTCGTACTGGCATGGCCAGACTTACCTGTGCATGTTCGGGCTGCGATCCTAATGCTCGTTCAAGGCAATCTCAGAGAGCTTCAAGAGTAAGGCGGCTTACGATTCCGGCCGGTCCCATGCACCGGATGGCGCACTGAATGGAACGCCGTGCGTGGACGGAGCGGTTGGTTTCCCTTGCGGCCGTGAATTTTTTAGGCGGCGGTTTTGTTTTACTGAGCCGGTGCCTTCGAATCCCCAGCGGCGATTTAGCGAACCCGCAGCCGAGAAGTGTGTCTTTGGGGAATCAAGAAAACAGGAGTTCGCCTCAAAAAATGGCGTCTCAGCGGGGCAAAAGTCATGGGCGCAATTTCGCCAATGATCCATCGGCTGAAGACTGGCGAAGCAGCCACCATTCGCTCCGCTGTGCCGGATGACGCTCCGGCTCTGCTTGCTCACGGCCGTGCTGTGGTTAACGAGAGCGAATTCGTCCTTATGCACCCGGACGAGTTCACCTTCACGGAAGAGCAGGAGCGGGATTGGATTCGGCAGTACCACGACGATTCCGGCAGACTGTTGCTCGTGGCCGAGGTTTCCGGCAGCCTAGTCGGAGTTCTTTTTTTCGAATCCACTCCTCGTAGACGGCTTGCCCACCGAGGCACGCTCCACATGTCCGTCAGCCGGGAGTGGCGAGGTCAGGGGATTGGCACGGCTTTGCTCCGTTCGCTCATTGCATGGGCGGAGCCTCATCCAACAATCGAGAAGCTGTCGCTGGAGGTCTTTTCAACGAACGCCACAGCCATCGGCCTTTATCGAAAGCTCGGCTTCATCGAAGAAGGGCGACAACCTCGGGAAATCAAACTTGGGCCCGAGAAGTACGTGGACTCAATTCTGATGTACCGGTTTGTCAAATCGTGATCGCCACTGGTTGCCGGAGTTACATCCCGCCGCACTTCGCCGAATCCGATCTAACGAAGCTCCATGACTTTATCGAGAGCCACAGCTTCGGCTTACTGGTTTCACATGGCGACGAGCCGTTTGCGAATCTTCCGTTCTTGCTCGACCGGCAGGGGGAACCGCAGTGTTGCCTCATCGGCCACATGGCACGAGCCAATTCACAGACCACAATGGAGACAGTCGATGATCGCCGAAATCGCCGTCCGCAGATTTGCGCCGTCCGATGCTGACAGCGTGATCGCCTTGTGGAAAACAACGCTGCCCAGTTCCCAGCCATGGAATGAACCGAAGACGGTCATTTGCCGCAAACTCGCTGTGAACGACCGGCTGCACTTCGTCGGCGAACAGAACGGGCAAGTGATTGCGACCATCATGGCGGGCTACGATGGAGTTCGAGGCTGGATCTACGCATTAGCCGTTGCCGAGCGACACCGGCGTCGGGGAGTGGGACGCCGAATGCTTGAGGAAGCTGAAAAAGTGCTGTTCGCACGGGGCTGCGACAAAATCAATCTGCAAGTTCGGGCGACCAACTCCGAGGTCATCGAGTTCTATGAGCGCTGCGGCTATTCTGTCGAAGATCGTGCCAGTCTAGGCAAGCCACTGACGAGGGAGCCGGAGTCCATCGCCGATCCAGTGCCGACAATTTCGGTCAACGAGCAGATCACGCTGTCGCAGATCACCGGGGCCGACAAGCCAGCCTATCTCAAGCACTTGAACGAGACAGATGAGTTTCATGCCCACATGGGCATGATGCCGTTCCCTTATCGAGAGATCGACGCCGATGCGTGGATCACGAAAGTCGCTCGTGAAACGATGGAAGCGGATGGTCGCCGCAACTGGGCGATCCGCAACAAGGACGGCGAACTGATCGGCGGAACTGGCGTCTTCGGACTCACGAAGGGCGAGAAGGCCGAGATCGGATACTGGGTCGCCAAACCGTACTGGGGAAAAGGCATCGTGACCGAGGTGGTGCGTCGGCTGTGTGAGTTTGCCTTCGATCAATACGGCCTGCGCCGCATCTATGCTCAGGTGTTTGCCACGAATCCTGCATCGGCCCGTGTGCTGGAGAAGGCAGGCTTTGAGTTGGAAGGGATGCTGCGTAGCCACCATTTCCGAGACGGTGAGCCGAATGACGTGTTGTTCTTCGGATTGATGAGGCCGACATGAAACTGTTTATCGTTGACGCCTTCACGTTTCCTCCCTTCGCTGGCAATCCCGCCGCCGTCTGCCTTCTGGATGAGGAGCGGGATGGGGGCTGGATGGATGCCGTTGCTGCCGAGATGAATCTGTCGGAGTCAGCTTTCGTTGCGTTCCAACGCAGGTGACACTGAAGGCCGATGTTCACGCTTAAGAAGGTCGTTCCTTGGGGTCGCTCGTTTGACGAGTACCGCCGCATGTTCAAACTGACGGATGCCGATCTCCGAACAAGAATTCTCGGCTGTGCGGACGGCCCTGCCAGTTTCAATGCCGAACTGACCGCAGCGGGAGGAAGGGTGACTTCCTGCGATCCGCTCTACCAATATTCGGCAGAAGAGATTCGCCAACGCATCGACGACACGTCGGCGGAAATCATCGAGCAGACGAAACGCAACATGGACGAATTCATCTGGTCGGACCGGCTACCCGACGTGGACACTCTCGCCCGTCACCGACTGGCGGCGATGGAGCGATTCGTCGGGGATTACGAAGCGGGACGAAGGGAAGGACGCTACGTCGCTGCGGAGCTTCCCGCCCTTCCTTTTGAGGCAGACTCCTTCGACCTCGCCGTCTGCTCGCATTTCCTTTTCTTGTACAGCGAGCAACTGTCGGCCCAATTCCACATGCACTCGATCCGCAGCATGATCCGGCTCGCCGAGGAAGTTCGCCTCTTTCCACTGCTGGAACTGGGTGCCAGACCATCACGTCATGTGGAGTTGGTGACGAGGACACTGCGTGACGATGGATATCGGGTCACAAGCGAAGTTGTGGACTACGAATTCCAGAGAGGCGGCAACCTGATGATGAGGATTCAGCAATGATCGACTCGGCACTACCCGGAAGTCCCGTTGGACCGGTTGATGGACCTCGTTTGATCGACCTGAGCCACACGGTCGAAAATGGGATGATCACGTACAAAGGGCTCCCAGCCCCGATCATCTGCGACTTTCTCAGTCGAGAGGCGTCTCGCCAGCACTATACCGAGGGGACGGAATTCCAGATTGGCAAGATCGAAATGGTCGCCAACACGGGCACCTACGTTGACTCACCGTTTCATCGTTACGCCAACGGCAAAGACCTGTCGGAGCTTCCGCTTTCATCGCTCGCCGATCTTCCGACTACGGTGATCCGTGCCCGTACACAGCGGATCACAGCGTCGGCTTTGGAAGAATTGGACGTAGCGGGCAGGGCTGTTCTCGTGGACACGGGCTGGTCAAAACACTGGAAGTCGGACGCCTACTTCGAGGGCCATCCGTTTCTCACGGAGGAAGCAGCGATCTTGCTTCGGGACCACGGCGCTGCGCTGGTCGGCATCGACTCGCTCAACATCGACGACACGAACGATGGGCGCAGGCCAGTTCACTCAACACTGCTCGCCGCCGACATTCCCATTGTCGAACATCTCACGAATCTCGCTGCGTTGCCGAACACGGGGAGTCGCTTCTTTGCCGTGCCGGTAAAGGTCAGCGGATTTGGCACGTTTCCGGTGCGTGCATTTGCAAAAGTCGAAGCCCGATCATGAGGACTTGCCCCTCCATGAAATACTCCAGACGGCGCACTGTTGGTGATTCCTCGTGGCCGTGACGACGGTGACGATCCCGGCCAGATGCTGTGGCCGCTGGTGCGGGGCGAACCTACGGAGTTCAGCAGACTCGGGCTGGCCGAAATGGATTTCGAAGACTACCTCGATGCCAAAGAGCCGCTCGTAAGACGATTTCGTGTCGACTATCGAAGGCCATTGTGAAAGCGGAGAAACTCATGGAAAAACCGCACGTCTGGACGTTCTTCTACGGCTCGTACATGAACTTCGCTGTGCTGAAGGAGGTTGATCTCGTCCCAGACCGGCACGAAGTGGCCCGACTTGGCGGCTTTGATATCCGCAATCAGCCGTTGGCCAAGCCACCGGAAAGATCGCCGGGGCAAACGGATCAAGTGACTCGAACAGGTCGGCCAACTGCTCATCGGCCCATTCGATCAGGCCCAAGAGCACCGAAGGACTAAGACGCCGGGTCGCTTTCTCCCAATCGGAGTTCAGCCGATTCAGGAAATCCAGCAACGTCTCGTCGGACCTCATGCGGCTCGAATCATCGGGTGAGAAATATCCGTCACGCTGCATTGAGAGCCGACGCAGGCTACCGTCGAGCAGATGGGAGGCGATGTCCTTGATGTTGCGCTGAGAACTGCTTGTCGGCAAATGCCACTCGTCGGCGGTAAGCGACCGCAGTAAGGTGATGAGGTGTTGACTGATCTCTCGGAAGAGATCGGCGACGAGAATGGGAGGCATGGTCGGCGTCGGCTGATCGCTAGGTGGCTCGTGCATCGTCGAAGGGAGCTATTGTAAACCCGCTGTGTGACCTGTTCAGGGTGCGAGTCCTTTGCGAACCTGATGTGACGAGGTTGTGTCGTCCAAACACGTCATACTGTGCGCCCGAGACACGAGAGATCGCCAAGAGGTTCACGATGCCCCGAGTGAAGTGCTGGCAGGTGGATGCGTTCACGGATCGCCCGTTCAGAGGCAACCCTGCCGCCGTCTGCTGGCTAGAACACGACGCCCCGGACGACTGGATGCAGGCCGTTGCAGCCGAGATGAATTTGGCGGAAACGGCGTTTGTGCAGCGCAGGGAAGAAGGCTTTAGCCTCCGCTGGTTCACCCCTGCCGTTGAGGTGGACCTTTGCGGCCATGCCACGTTGGCAACGGCTCACGCCCTTTGGACTGCGGGCATCGCCGAGAGCAGTGAACCGCTCCGATTCCACACGAGGAGCGGCGTGCTGACCTGCACTCGGGCCGGTGAGTTCACCGAAATGGACTTTCCGGCGCTCCCCGCTTCTGCCGCCTCGCCGCACGATGGCTTATTGGCGGCGATGGGCGTAAAAGCCCCTCAATTCGTCGGCAGGACAAGGTTCGATTACATCCTGCTGGTCGGCTCTCCAGACGAGGTTCGGTCCCTGCGTCCCAATTTCCGTAAGCTGGCCGAGGTGCCGACTCGTGGCGTGATCGTGACGGCTCGTTCGGATGATCCTCGATTTGACTTCATCTCCCGCTTCTTTGCGCCTGCTGTTGGCATTGACGAAGATCCCGTTTGCGGCTCCGCTCATTGCTGCCTTACGCACTTCTGGGCCGAGCGGCTTGCGAAGCATGAGTTGATGGCCTATCAGGCGTCGGTTCGGAGTGGCGTCTTGCGGCTTCGGCTCGATGGCGGCCGGGTGATCCTCGGCGGCCAAGCGGTGACGGTCTGGGAGGGCGAACTGCTCGCTGCGCCTTGAACCACCTCCTTCATGAACAGCAGGTTTTAATCAGAGAATGAGAAAATGACGAATCGTTTTGCGAACAAGAGAGCGGTCATCACGGGCGGAAGCGATGGCATCGGATTGGCGATTGCTTCCGCTTTCGCCGTCGAGGGAGCCAACCTGTGGCTTATCGCCCGCAATCCTGAGAAGCTGGCTGCCGCCGCCGAGACGCTGAAGGGCAAAGGCGTCAGCGTGCATACCACCGCTGCTGATCTGACTGACCCGATGAGCGTGAGCCGTGTCGCCAGCGAGATCGCCGAGGCGTGGCAGAGCCTCGACGTGCTGGTCAACAATGCTGGAATGGCTCGCTTTACTCCCTTTCCTGACGTGACCGCCGAGGAGATGCAGGCGCAGGTGCAACTCAATCTGCTTACGCCGTACCTGCTGACGCAGGCACTTCTGCCTCGGCTGGTTGCGGCTCAGGGCAGCGTCATCAACATCTCTTCGACCTCGGCTCACCGGCTGATTCCCGGCAGACCCGCCTCGGTCTACGCCATGACGAAGGGAGGAGTGAACTCGCTCACGAAGGCGCTGGCCCTTGAACTCGGGCCGCAGGGCGTGCGAATTAACGCTATTGCACCGGGAACCATCAAGACGCCACTGACCGAGAAAATGATCGCCGCCTTTTCCGAAGAGCGCAGGGTCGAGTACGACAAGTTCGTCCGCCAGTCGTTCGCCTTGGGCCGTCTCGGCGAACCGGACGACGTGGCGCACCTCGCCGTTCACTTGGCTTCTGCGGAGGCGAAGTGGATCACCGGCTCGGTCTTCATCGTAGACGGCGGGCTGAGCACCAACTGAGAGAGAATTCGCCGGGCATCTGTGGGAACGAGATATGAAAGAGATCACATGGAAAGACTTTGAGCAGGTCGAACTGCGGGTGGGAACGATCCTTTCGGTCGAGAAGTTCCCCGAGGCCCGCAAGCCCGCCTACAAGATCAGAGTTGATTTCGGCCCAGAGTTCGGCGTCAAGCAGTCGAGCGCCCAGATCACCGCCTTGTACTCGAAAGAGGAACTGGTCGGTCGCCAGATTCTCGGCGTCGTGAACTTCCCTCCCAAAAAGATCGGGCCGTTCGTATCGGAGTTCCTTGTGACGGGGCTGTATCGTGAGGACGGAGCGGTCGTTCTCGCTGTCCCTGAGCGGGAGGTTCCGAACGGCTCGAAGCTCGCCTGACTCGACAATTTCCCCATCACAAGCAGAATCCACAGATGACGCCGACTCCCATCAACCTCTCCGAAAAGCTTGCCCTGTTTTCCGAGCAGTGGTCGCCCAAGGCCATCGCCCAGTTCGAGGACTTCCATTTCAGGCTTGCCAAGCTGGAAGGCGAGTTCGTGTGGCACAGCCATCCTGAGAGTGACGAGGCGTTCATCATCCTCGAAGGTTCACTGCGGATCGCCTTCCGTGACGGCGAGGTGACGCTGAACAAGGGCGAAATGCTCGTTGTGCCCAAGGGAGTCGAGCATAAGCCGTCCGCTGAGTCGGAGTGCCACGTCATGGTTCTTGTCAGGGCAGGCACCGTCAACACCGGCAATGCTCCAGCAAACAAGCTCACGGCCAACCCGGATGTGTGGGTCTGACACGAGCGTTTTTCTGCGTCCTTTTCGGCAGTCCTGCGTCTGTATGGTCGGAAAGGCTGATTGTCAGCCGAAAACAAGACCCATCCGCAGGAGAAGTAAGATGAGCAACGAGTCCGCAGTTCAGTTCGAGACCAGCAGCCGCATCCACATGGGGCTGGCTGTGAAGGATCTGGAGCGGTCGGTGGCGTTCTATCGCACCCTCTTCGGGCAGGAGCCGACCAAGAGCCGACCACACTACGCAAAGTTCGAGGTCGCCGAGCCGCCCGTGAATCTGTCGCTGAACGAAGTCGGCGGGCACACCGGCCAGAACAATCCGGTGGCGCACTTCGGCATTCAGATGAAATCAATGAAGGCGGTGAAGGAAGTCGCTGGGAGGCTGGCGGCTGCCGAGATCGCCACGGAAATCGAAGAGAACGTCACCTGCTGCTACGCCGTCCAGAACAAGGTCTGGGCCACTGACCCTGACGGCAACAAGTGGGAAGTTTACGTTGTCCTCGACAACGAGGGGGCGCATCACCAATCCTCGGCCAATGCCTGCTGCCCTGATTTGCCTGCTATTATGGAAGCCGTGCAGCGTGGCGATACGGAGGAAGCGATGGCAGCCTTTCAGAAGGCAGGCGGCATGTCGGCCTGCGGCTGTCTGACGCAGGCGGCGACCTGAGAGCGAGCGGTTCGATGACGACGCAGCCGACAACGGCATCAGTCTGGTTGGAGTTGAGTGCGGACCTGCGGCGGTTTATTCGCCGCAGGGTCTCCGACGACCACGTGGCTGACGACCTTCTTCAAGAGACGTTTGTGCGGATTCACCGCAACCTCAACGCCCTCGACGATACAGATCGTCTGGCGGCGTGGGTCTACCAGATCGCCCAGAACGTGATCCACGACCACTATCGTAGATCGGCGGCGAAGGCGGCCTCTCTTGCCGAGGCCGATCCTGCCGATGAGCGCCATGAAAGCATCGGAAACGTGCGGGGTCGGGCCGGGGAGTGGCTTGGTGAGCTAATCGGCCAATTGCCCGAGAAGTACCGGGAGGCTGTGCAGTTGTCGGAGATCGAGGGGTTCACGCAGCAGGAAGTCGCCGACCGGCTTGGGCTCTCGCTCTCGGGAGCCAAATCCCGAGTTCAGCGAGGGCGAGCCATGCTGAAAGAAGTGCTCGATCAGTGCTGCACGTTCGAGTTCGACCGGCGAGGCAACATCGTGGACGCTGATCCCAAGCCAGACCGAACGGTGTGCCGCAACTGCGACGAATGGGACGACGGGCAGACGGGATGTCCGTGATGTTGGATTCGAGGCCGCTGGAATCACGCAGACGGCGGGCATCCCAAAAGCGTCGATGTCTCGAACAGCGAGTTGAGGTCGTCCCACAAGCGATACGCCTGCTCCTTGCTCAGCGCCAGATTGATCGACTCGAAGGACTCCTGCGGCTCCAGCCGCATCCGCAACACGGCCACGGGCTGACCCTCGATCCGGGCGGGGCAGACCGATAGAAGCTCGACGATGTGGGCGACAGTTTTCTCGGGATCTCTCATGGAGCTATTCCGTGTATGAACGCAATCGGCCCGGCGATTTTTTCGCCGGCCGGTTTTTTGGCGGCTTCGACTTTTTTGAGTGCCTCAGCCGGTGGCAGGAAAAACGAAAAATCGAACACGAACAAAAAAGCGACAACCCCGGTATCGCCACACAAGGGTCATCCGGTACGCAGCACGCAGAGGAAACGAGCAGGAGTTATTCGGTTCCCAAAAGTGCAACACCCTCACAAATTCGCCAAGCCAAGTCGGGTCGGCGAAGTTATCGGCCTCAATTTGGAGACTGACCGCAGCCCTTGGCGTTCATTCGTTCGCCGGTTGAGCATCGCCAAGCACTCGGTAGATCGTCGGCCTCGACAGACCAGTTACTCGGGCGATCTGCGAGATTGGCTTACCTGCCGCCCGCATCTCGTGGATGGCGGCAAGTTGGTCGTCGCTAACCTTCCACCGCCAGCCCTTCTTGCTGCCTCCCCATCGCTTGCCCTTCCTGCGAGCGACGGCCTGACCAGCAGCAACACGTTCCGCTCTGACCTCGGTCTCGTACTCAGCGACCGAGGCCAATATGCGGGCGTGCAGCCGGCCGGCAGGTGAGTCGAGGGAAAACCCATCCTTGAGGCTGACGAGATCGACCTTGCGTTCTCGAAGCTCATCAAACAACTGGCAGAGCCCCTTGGTGGTACGGCCCAGTCGGTCGAGCCGCCACACGACGATCCGCTCCAGCTTCCCGCTACGCAAGGAATCGAACATTGCTTCCATACCGGGTCGGTTCAAGGTGCGGCCGGTAAACGTATCTCGATACCATTCGACAGGCTCGTCGTGCGCTGCGACCCACCGCTCCAAGTCTGGTAGCTGACTGGCGTGCGACTGATCTCGGCTGGACACTCTGACGTAGATCGCCGATGTTTTCCGCATGGTCGTTCTCCACTTGTTCGAGGACGGCGATATAGCCGGTATCCACAAGGAGGCGGGCAAAAGTGTAAACGGTCGTTTTCACATGACCCTTTACAACGCAAGCGGCGCTTGGGCAGCGAAAACGCCTGCGGTTTTCGACACTGCGGCGAGGACAATGACTGTTTACAACTGGCGGATTCCGCCAAGGAGCAAATACGTGTTCCGAGTCGAATTCGCCGTTCACCTGACCTACGAGAGAGGAATCACGACTTTTCGTCGGGAGGACCAATTGCCGTTCGCTCCATTTATCGGGCTTGATGTGCTCGACGACATCTTGGGACAGTACACGGTGGAGCACGTGGCATGGTACGGCGGCGGCCAAATGTTCCTTTGCCAAGGGAGCGTTGAGCGGACGTGGTGGAATCTCAGGACCGCATGTCGCAAGATGGCGACCGCACAGTGGGAAGAGGATAAGGAAGTTCGCCGCAAGGAATAGCCAGCCTATCGGTCTGCGGAATCGCAGGCCCCAAGCATCTTTGCACACGACCGAACTGCAAGCAGGTCTTCGCTATGCCAGCGTGGAGGTCCAATAGCCTCCACGCTGGCATAGCCGGTATCCGCTTCCATTTGAGCAGTTTGGTGCTACGAGGCATCCCTGCTCGTGCCCATGTCACTCCTCGCTCTTGCGTCCCTCAGCTTCGAGGTGCTCGAAGTTCGGGAACTTGGTGATTTCGCTGACCGACTCGTTAGGGAACGTGTCCTTCAGTCGTCCGATAATCCCAGCGACAGCCACATTCCATTGCGTCACCTCGTGGGCAAGGGCTTCGATGTCTCGATGCTCCCAGTAGCCGCTCTCGTCGGACACGTTCTTTAGGATGCCAAGCATCACGGCATAGTCGAGGACGCTGACGACGCTAAGATGGCACCGCAAAAAGTTTTCCAAACCGCCACACTCAGGATTCGACGAGTATTGCGTTTTGCAGAAGCTCTGCCATGACCATCCTTGCAGTCCTGTGCGGATGCGCCGGCCTTCGACCTCAATAGTGGCGGGATACTGACAAAGCCCGAAGTTCGCTGCTTCGCAACCTTCACCGGGCCACGTGGAAAAGGCGATCAGGTGCTTGGGAGCGACAACGTAGTGGCGGTCGTTGTGCGAGACGAACTGTCCCGCTTGCACAAGCAGCCAGCTATGGTTCGGGTCCATTGATCGACCGTGGTCGCACTGGTCGCCGTGAAACTCCAGCAGTTCGCCGACCTTGGCCATCGGCAGTTCGAGAGCACGCTTTCGCAACTCTTCCAAGAGCCGACGAACTTCGGTCGGACTGCTGGCGTCAGATTCGAGAGAGTAATGGATCGTAAGTCCCATGATTCATTTCCTTGTTGTTAGTTGGGAGGAATATGCTAACGACGGCGTAGCGGGTATTGGCTACGAGGCTGGCGATGCTTACGAGGGCAAGATAGCGTCAAGGCCCAAACCGACGACGAAAAGCGTGTGCTCGACCATCGTATGCTGCTCACGAGCACGCTCGTCGTTGGCTCGATGGCCTTCTTCTGCGGCTTGTCGATGAAGTTCAGAGAGCAGGTGCAGTATGCTTCCGGCGGTGTAGTGTCGGCCCAGCCTCCGCAACAACCGCTTGGCTTTTCTTTCGTCCATAGTTCAGACGACCTCCTCGATGTTGCGGATGGATGGAATCACGTGCTCGCCGACCGACACGCCAAGGTTGCGGAGTTCGTCGGCGAGGTCACGGAACTCGTCTGCTGGCAAGCCCAGATCCTCGGCAACTTCGATGTATTCGAGGCTGTCATCAACCGCCTCCGCCTCGCCGTTGAACAACTTGGCGACGGCCTCTGCTTCGCTTGCCGCCTCGACTCGAAACTTTGTCGTGTAGATTTCATACTGCTCAATCTCAAACACCGGCATAAGGCTCTCCTTGTCAAGAGTGGTTTACTGTCGCTGCTCGCCGGCATAGCCGGTATCGCCTACTCGCCGCTTTCGATTCGGCGGTCCTCTCTGGCTCCGTCCAAGTCGATGATGTGGGTTGGCTCCTCCCGATTGATGTCCGCCCACACGAACAGGCGGAGATGGCCCTTGCACAGTTCGAGAAAAATCGGCGAACCATGCCCCTCGGCGCTCGTGTGATCGCCGTAGGTATCAGCAAAAAACGAAACTCCGAGCGGCGTGGCAAAGACTCGCACCGGCTGTTCGCTGAAGTGCTCGTAGTCCACGTCCACGAGCGTCATGCGGATGGTCTTGGCGTTGGGAAATTGAAGATCTGTCGTCATGGGGTTTTCCAAGAAAGAGAAAGGGGCCTCGGCGTTGCTCGCCGAGGTCCCGGTTCGTTGGTTACGAGAACAGCTACTCGGCTTGGAAGTTGAAGTACAAACGGGGATTGTGCTGGAACTCTAGCGAACCTCGCACGTTGTCCGACTTGCGGAGGACGACGATGAATGGGGCGAGGAAGCCGATCACCGTGAAGTCTCGGCTCAACTCGTCGGTGCTCCACACCTGCCCGTACTGCGCCTCCAGCGCCTCACGGCTGCCCGGCTCGGCGTTGATCTCGGCGAGGCGTTCACGACGAGCGGATTCGGTCGGGTCCGACATGCTTTTTCCTTTCGATTGAGGTGAACGTGGACATCTGACGCCGAGATAGCTGGTATCGGTTAGCACTCGATGACCGAGACTGTTTCGCTCCAGTGCTCGTCACCTTCCTCGACCACTTTGTAGTCGTAGCTGACTTCACCTGACTTACAGAGGTGTTCCGCCTGCTCCGGTGTTTCTGCCTCCACTTCAAAAAAGGTGCGGACGACGGATTTCTTCAGCGCCTCAACACAGTACAAGGGCATAGTGTTTCTCCGATGGATTAAAGGAAGATGGCCGGCGAATCCTTTCGCCTACCGGGTAAACGTGCCCATCAGCGGCTTCGTGCGGCACGGCAGGCACGGCGCTTCTCGGCCTGTCGGGAGTGCCAGCTACGGACAAGGTCACGCCACTCGGCGTTGCCGCCGTATTCGTCGAGCGGCACGAGGTCGAGGTATTTCAGGGGGCACGAGTAGAAATAGGGGTGCATGGACTCTTCGAGATCCTTGTAGCCCCAACCGTAGTCCCTCTGAGATTGCAAGAGATCGCAGCCGATCCAACGCTGCGGCGGAGCGGCTTGCTTTTCATCCTTGGTGAAGGTGCGTTCCCAGACAGTCCAAAGGACGCCAGAGAATACGCCGCCTCGATAGCAGTGAGCGAGGCACGTGGACGTGACGATCATCTCTCCCGAGGTCGTCTCCCAACCTCGGATACGCTCTTCGATCATTTCCTTGCGGCTGTAGCCGGTCATAAATAGCCAACCCATCATCGTGCTCCCGTTTGGCCAACGAACACGCCGGCACGCTGTCGGCGTCACATTGGCCTAGCGGGTATCGGTTAGTACAAGGCTGGCAATCGAAATTCAATACTCCTCGGGGAGCAGGATCGTAGTGGCAGCACGCCGGCCGTTGTCGCCAACTGCCTCGGTGATGACCCAGACTTTCGTCCCGTTGTTCAGCTTGTAAGCAGAAAGAAGACGGGAACCGTCGATCAGTGCCTCATCGTTGAGTGCGGCATCTTCTTGGCAAACATCGCCCCAGTCGCCTCGCACATGCCGGTCGAGAAACTCAGCAGGTGCTTGACCCGCTTGCTGAAGTGCTTCAATTGCGCCGGGAGTGGCCAGCGTCTGGCCGAGTGAAAATCTTGGCTTGGTCATTTGGTTGTTCATGGCGTGGAAGAGATTGTTTTGAATGCGGCCTGTCGAAAGCTGCGGGCGGAGTTGGTCCTCCAAGTGCTGAGGAAAGTAGGCTTCGAGCGTGCCTTGTTCGTCAGCGTTGAGCACGTGCTCCCATGCCTCGATGAAGCCCGGCGTGCCGGGGATGAGCGCCTTGCCGTCCTCGTCGAGTAGCGTGTCCACGCCATCACCCATTGGGTGCTCTCCGCCGCTCGGGTTGTGCCGCACGGCGAAGAAGCTCGAATACTCGATCACTGTGAATGTCTTTTTCATGGGTTGCTCCTTTCTGCCCGTGTAGCCGGTATCCGATAGAAACGGCCCGCACTCCCGGCGGAGAGAGTGCAGGCCGATTGGTTGCCCGTTAGCCGTACACAGCGAGGACGGCGTTGCGGACACGCTGCCAGTCCCGTTCGTCACACGATTCTCGCTTCGTCTCAGGCAACGGAGTGACGTAGGCGTTGGCGATACAATCGGGATCGTCATTGTTGAACGAGATCGCTGGTGCCCAGCCGAAGCCGAAACCCGGAGCACCAAGCGAACCCATCGTCTCTACGTCTTCGGCGGTCAGACCGCAGCGACGGATGAACTCGTCGAACTACTCACGGGTTAGTAGGGCCGCAAATTTGCGGTGCGAACCCTCGGTCCAACGGCCTTCGAGGTAGCCGTACTCATACTGCTCGTCACCTTCCGTCTCCTCCCAAAGCTCCTCCACGTGCGGCGGGGCGTGGTCCATCACGTCCACATCTTCCGGCACATCGACTGAGTAAATCACGCTGAACAACATGGCGGCGTTCCTCTCTTGCGAGGTAAAGGTTGCCTCAACCCGTCGTTGAGGTCACGCCGCCGTAGCCGGTATCTGTTACTAGAGGAGTTACTGAGATTAGGTGGGAAGCGCTTCACCCAATCTTCAAACCTATTGCCGCTTACTCTCCGAAGTCGAAATCCCAAATCTCGCACGGCTCGATGCCTTCATCTGGCAACCCATCACCGTAATACCGACACGGGAAGGGATGCTTGCCGGACTCGTCACCGTGAACCATCAGGTGGTCGAGGTCGAGCACTTGGCCGCTCGGCCCGTAATGCCGATCTTCGTTGGGATAGTCGGTGAAATCTTCTTCGCCGACGGTGATCAGGTGGCCGTACCTTCCCTCGGCCAATTCGTCGATGGCGTCGGTCACACTGTCGGCCTCGACGATAAGAAAAAACGGCCAATATGAGCCGCCGATTTCGAGGAGCCACGTTTTGCCAAACCAGCCGCCGGGGTTGAGGACTGGTATGTCGGCGAGTTCATGGCCGTGGAAAGCACCTTTGGCAGTGATCGTCATGTCCTGTTTCCCTTCCAGATGAGGCATTGATCTGTTCTCAGGAATAGGCAGTATTCGCTACTCGGCATCGTCCCAACTGAGTGCGGTGATGTCCGTCGTGCCACATTCGGGACATTCGGAGTCGCAGGCGCACGACCACTGTTCCTGCCATTCGTGCCCGCAGTTCGGACAGCGGTACTGGATGTCCAGCATCCGCACTTCCTCGTCTTCGGCGTTAAACATCTCTTCGTCCTCGGCGTCCAGTTCAGCGAAACGCTCAGCAAGCCGCCGGGCAGCGGCCCGAGCTTCTTCCTCTTCGCAGCCGGTGAGCAGTTCCCCACGAAAGAGCATTCCGTGGTCGGCCAAGGCGTAGCCGACGATGAAACGACGGCGGGGCAGGCGGAACATGAGCGCCAGAGAACCGGTCCAGTACCGCTCAACGACCTCGCAGCGGCAGTCGAGCATCGTCAGGCCGCACCAAGTTGTCAGCATGATGTGGCCGTTGGTCCTTCGGGTGTACCCGGTGACACTGCGGCCTACGACGCTCGCTCCGAGCGCCGCAAACTCTCGGCCTTCGTGTTCAACGACACCGACTTCAACTTGCCCCTGACGAACGCAGTACGTGTGCATGGATGCCTCCCAGAAGGTGAGCAGCCGAGGCGAGCGGAGCACCACACTCTGGTCGCCTCGGCTGGTCGGGTAGGAGGTATCGGTTACTCGCCCTGCTGCTCCCGATAGCGAGCGAGAACACGGTAAAACGAAGCTCGACTCTTGCCAGTCGCTTTGCACCACTCCGCCTGCTGTTCGTTCACGGACGTGGGGTGCTTTCGGAGGGCCTGCTCCAGCAATCGAAAGTCCTTCGCTCGATTGTCGAGACGTTTCGTGGCGTCAATCTTCTTTCCAAGCGTTTGAAGTTGGCTTTTCACCAACGGCCGCCAGTCGATTCCGGATTCCCTCGCATACTTCAGTTTGCGAAGTGACGGGCCCAACAAACGCAACGACAATTGGCGGTCGTCAGCGTTTTCGGCGATGAAGTCGATCACAAGTGCTGCATCGTCGGGAGTGACTCCTTGAAAACCGCAGGCAGACAGAGACCGCATCATTTCGACGATCTCCTCGTTCGAGGCTTCGAGGCAGAAGATGTCCGTTCGAGAGAGAACTGCTTTGAACGCATCGTTCTTTTTCGGCACGACATTCGCCGCAAAAACAAATCGAGCAGTCGTTTCGAAGGTGGACGGTAGTTCGTCGGGCAACTGACTGCTGCCGTAGGTCACAACTCTTGGTTGACCCCAAAGCGCAGACCGCAACAGGCCAAGGTGTGGCATGGAGGAATACATGCTGTCGCAGTCATCGAAAAAGAGCACCTCTTCCGACCGGTGACGAAATAAGGTTGCGTACAGAGCCAGCGGCGTGATGTGGGAGTTGATGAGGATCGGCTCGATGCCTTCTTCCGCCAGCGTTTTCAAAACTGTTCGGCTTTTGCCAAGTCCGCCTTGTGCGCCAAACACGAATAAGGCATGGCTCAGTTTTCTGGCCACGAGCCGCACGTGATGTGCGAGAAGCTCCTGCCGCTCTTCCAGCGCTGTCTTGGCCGGTAGACCGATTTCAGAGTCGCCCGAAGTACCATTTGCCTTGCCATCATCCTCATTGTCATCGAATGGTTGCATCTTTTTCTCCGCTAGGTCAGGTGACGATTCTGCTGGGTTAGCTGGTATCCGTTAGTCGTCGCCTTCGTCGTGAAGGCGGACCTTATGGAAGCCTTCCCGGTCAATCCAATAAGCCCACCCGCCGTTGTCGCAGGTGTCGTTCTGCTCAATCAATTCGAAGGCCCGATCAACCAACAAATCATGCGGCACCGGTTCGAGCCGCTCTCGCTCGGCAGCAGCGGCACGGCCGGCGTGGTGCTCACCGGCCTTCTCAAACACCATCTCGAACTTGTCGTCCGTGATTGCGGCAATCAGCGCCTCACGGTCCCACGTTTCGAGTTGTTCTCGAATCTCCTGCCAGCCTTCGGCGGTGATGGAAATCGACCACGCCATCGTGTTGCTCCTTTTGTTGCTAGGAGGTGGTTCACGACGGCGTAGCGGGTATCCGTTTGTTACGACTCAGGCGGCACGCTGGTATCCGAGTCCGGCGAAAGCGGCTTCGAGATCGTATTCGTCGGGCCAGCCGCCTTGGTCGTCCACACTCTCGACAGAATGGTCTCGATGCTGGCTCAGCCAGTCATAAACTTCGATCACCCAATCCTCGGGCAAGGTGAACTCGTCCTTTACCCGCCATGCCGCCAGCAGGATGTTTTCGAGCGTGGCTTCGAGTTCTCGCTCGGAGTAATCGCACTCGTCGAGGATCGGGTAAACGGCCATCCGCTTAGCGAGTTCGTGGTAAGTGCGGAAAGCCTCGGTGACTTGGCCGTTCTTGAAAACACGGACGCTAACCCCATCAATGTGCCCGACGGCCCAATGGGAATGGCTCTCGAAAACCACATCGGGGTCATCGTCCTCGGTGAACGGCTCAAGGGCCTTGGCGATCACGGAGGCGTTGCTCTGGTCGAGCAGGCCGGAGTCCCTGTGGTGTGTGTAGATGACGGCCCAGTCGTCGGCGTCTTCGAGTTCCTTGTTTCGAAACCAAACGAAACAGTTGAAGTCCCGCCAGTTGCCTGCTGCTTCCTTCGCTGCCGCTTCGAGGTCGAGTTCGCCAAGTTTGGTCATGTCAATCTCCCGTCAGTTGGGCTGAAACAACCGAGCCGCAGCGCCGATGATTTGCCTCAGCACTGCGGCTCACGACAGCCGACTAGCAGGTATCCGTCAGATGGACGGCTCCGACTTCCAACACCGATCACCCCTCGCTGAGCAGCTTCTGCGTAGGCTGCCGCATCTCGTCCAGCAGTGGACCGGTCGGCAGAAGACGGCGAACTTCGTCCGGCAGAACTTTGTTTGCTCGGTATGGCAATTTGAGGCTGAGGTGCTGTTGCATTTCGCACAGCAGCAAAAACACGTACTGGGCACCGATCTCGGACGGCAGCGGCCAGTGCGTGTGGTAGTACGAATTGGCAATGGCGTTGGCCCACATCCACGTCGCTCTCCAAGCCTGTCCTTTGGGGCGAATGCCGTAAGTCCACAAATGCGAGCGGACTTGCTTTACAAGTCGCTTTTTCGGCCAGCCGGGGAGTTGACGGTCTTCGGCCATACTGGACTCCATATAAAAGGGGGAAAAGGGCCGAGCGGAGCGCCGTTGATGATCCATAGAGACTTCGAGGCTTCACAGGTTCAGCCGAACATCGTCGCTCGCTGCGCAGTCCGAGACGCCGACTCTTGCTGGTTGCTTGCGTCGAAGCCGAGGACGCCATTCGATCACCGTCGGCGCTGCCGCTCGGTTGTCCCTCGGGGACATTCGCCTAGCGAGTATCGGTTAGGCGAAGAATAAAGCGGCATCCATGCCTTTGTGCATCATTCAGACGATGATCGCTGGCTCACGGTCCGATTCGATCTCGGAGTCAACGGTGCGGCTGAATGCGAGGATGTAGTCCGCCGCTTTCGACGCTTGCGCTGCCGCACGGAAAATAAAGCGAGTGTCGCCTCGCATTGCGCCGAGCCAACTTTGCAGATAGGCGGCGTGATTGCCGAGTGTCTCGGCAAGGGGCAGGCCCAATTCACCTGCGAGGTAACATGCCCCTAGTTCGGCAATCAGTTCCCCAAGGGCGTAGGTGTTCTCCGGCTTCTTGCGGTCCCAACCAAGCCTCGGCTCGGTCCAATGTGCCAATTCGTGCAGAATCGTGTCGAACCAATCCGGCGTGCTGAACTGATGCCGGTGCGGCATCTGGATGTAATCGCCGCTCGGTGAGTAGTACGCCTTATTGCC
>JAANMU010000736.1_pt1 | contig 36248 bp, 44 predicted proteins | sample 7279701 | NCBI WGS metagenome assembly JAANMU01 (sample SAMN14094539, study PRJNA606508) | bioreactor metagenome | isolation source: A lab-scale SPAN reactor treating ammonium-rich wastewater day 57 | place: Ireland: Galway | collected 2017-03-13
CACCTCTGTGGCCGAGGCTGCGCGAAACAATCCAAGACGCTTATCGTAGTCAATAGACAAACAACCAACCTGAGATGCAAAGAACATGGAATTTCTTTAAGGATTTGGGCATCTCTTTCTCGTTACGTAAGTCATTATCATTAAAACAGTCTAATTATACTGTTTTGCAACGTTGGTTTCGGATTCTATGGAAAACAAAAGCGCGAACCCCACCCGCTTCAGAGTTGCCTGAATGGCGGGTGAGATTCGCGTGGTCTTCGCATTCATGTTTTCAACCTTTCTCGGTTGTGACCGGCTACATCTTCCGATCAGAAAGCGTCATAGTGAAACGAATGCGCGAGAATCGGATTCGGATAGGGGCATATGGGGGTTGCTTCAATGCGACGTGTCAATGTAGGCAAGGTGGAAGTTGGCCGAATCATCCCCTTCCGTGTTCCGTTACTTTTCCGTCTGGTGTTACGGTTGTATACTTCGGTGACGGCTCTTCGTATTCACGCAGGATTTCCGCCACGGGCACGCCCGTTTTCTCGCTTGCTTCCTGTGGTGTCAGTCCCTTCAACTTCACCAAGTCTTTGGCGATGCGACGCATGAAGTCGTTCTTGTTGAATACGAGTTTCATAGGTTAATCCTCGCGCTGATTCCCGCTGTTTTTTCTTTTGGCATCCACCACGGCTGACCTTGAACCCGTTTTCTCTTCGCTTGATTGTCGCCTTCCGCAATGTTCCATACCACTGCAGCAACGCACAATCCAATAGAACCATATGCCACAAATCTAAATGTGTTCCGGCGATCAATAGCGTTGTCAAGTGGCTCGCCCGACACTCTTAACCTATCATATTCTTCGATCAAGTCTGATTGCTCGTCTGCCAGAACAAGGCCCAGAATCCCAATAAGCGCGGTTGGCACTGCTGCAATTAACGCTGCTTTGTGATACTCAAACACATGTTGATTCTGTCGTCCTAATGTGCTGTCCGTTGATTGACCGAATGCTGATGCGGATATCAGGCACCCAAATGCGATTGTCACGAGGATTTTCCCCATCCCCTTCTCCTTGTTAACTGTTGCACCACAATTTCCGAAAAATCAACCTGCATTAGCAAAAACAAGCAATTGCACTTAAGAACCTCCTCACAATTCTTCTTCCCATCCTATAGCTGTTAGAAGGGCAGTGGGCCACAGCATGTAGCCTGTGAATTCTGATTCACATCTTGCGAGAGGCAAACTGTGCTATTATCTTGAACACGTGTTCAATTATCTTTATCTAATTCCTTAATTACTTCTATGATATGATTTCCAGCATCGACCATAGCCCGTTGAATTCTGTACAAGCGACCGTCATCCAGTCTGAAGCCATCAGGGACTTCCAGCTCAACCACGATTCGGCGGCGGGCGGTACGTTCCGGCTGATCATCCGGCTCGAGGAAATAGTCGTCCGGAAAGCCCAGAGCACGGGCAATCAGCCGACGGGTGCTGTCATTGGGGAGGTTTTTCCCCGATTGGATGTAGTGGAGTCCCGCAAGCGAAAGCCCTGAGTCCTTAGAAATCTTGGCTTTAGCACCACGCCTGCTCAACGCCTTCCGTAGTTCGTCAAGCTTTCTCATTGTAACAAAGTCACGTATAAATTCATAAATGAACTATTGACTTGACTTTCTATTCATTAATGAATATATTGGAGCCATCAAATTAAACAACCCCCAACCGCTGGCTTCTTGGCAGATGAACAGCGGCGGGGGCACCTAAAAGCCCAACCCATTACGGGAGGACTCTCATTTTGAAAGATACCCCAAAAACCATACTGAGTCAAGTTGAGTCGCAACATGACTTAACATTGCGGGACGTGATGCGTCTCTTCGGTCGCTCCCGTGATTGGGTCGAAGATCACGCAGAAGAATTTGGTTTGTATTGGGTTCAGGGGGCACGGCTCGCGCCGGTTCCCATGTTCCGCGCAACCCAAATCAGAGCGTGGAGAGACAAGCAGCGATACGAGGGAACCGCTTTAGCAGAAGTCAAATCGGAGCGAGTCCGTGATTTTGCATTGCAGGCCGACCTCGCAATTCCAGAGTTGGCCGTCCTACTCGGACGTTCGCCCGCGTGGGCTTCAAAGAACCGTAACCTCTTCAAATGGTACTACGTCCCTGGACGTGGACGCACGGGGCGTGAGGTGCGGTTCGAGAGGACGTCAGTTCTGGAGTATCTCGAGCGTCTCCGGTCCCAGTCGAACGGCAACGGCGTTGAAGAGCATGAGACGGTAGAGCAGATTATCAATCGAGTAAAGGCGAAGCGCGCAGCTGCAGGGCAGTCCCTGTAGTTCGCGCTTTTTCTGTTTTCAAAACCCACGGAAGGGCAAAGACATGACTGCAATGGATTACAAAATCGCAACCAGCGAACTGGATGGACTGATTGACAAGATGCGTGAGTCGGTCACGGAGCTTGGATCCGACGCACATCGCAAGCTCGTGCTCGCTGTTTGCGACTGCATCGAGCCGCTTGTCACCAAGCGATTCAAGCATCGAAACGCTGAGTGCATCGCTTTGGTTCGTCGCTGGGCGGCAGGCGGAGAGTTCGCCAAGCCGCTGTATTACTCGGATTGTCACAATTCAGTGTTACGCCTGATGAAACTCATATCAGACATTGACCTGACGCGCTGCGCTCTGCACACCGCGCTGGTGGACGGACCAGACGGTGACTATGAAACTCACACGGAGATTGTGCGGATGTGTGCGGTTATCCGTTCGCACTATCCTGAATTCGCCGAATCTGTCAAGATTGACGCAGACTATCTGGAAAAGATGCTGAACACGCTTGACCAGTTCGAGATGGCGATTGAAAGCTACAAGGCTCCTAATCTTGAAGAGGATGAACGGGTTTGGCTTTTGAACCGCGAACTCATTGACCTCAAGCATCATCTGGAGCAGCTGTTCAATTTGGTTTGCGAGCGTGAGGCCGCGGCGGAGCGCAGAGACGTGGCGCAGCGCGTCGAAGCGCAGCTTGAACCTATCGACATGGCGGCGTTTGCAAAGAGAGTCGTGCAGGGACCGGTTCTTAACGGCCGTGCGGGGTGACAACATGAATGACGAGCTGGTACCGGACGATTCGGACTTTGATTCAGAGAGAGACGTTTGTGACCGTGGAACATCGGTCGAAGGCAATTTACAACCAATTATGAGGGAAGAGTATCATGACTTTGACGATCAGGAAAGCGGAGCGCAGGAGAGCTAAGGCGCGAATCGGCCTGTGCGGTCCGGCAGGCTCCGGTAAGACGCACAGCGCGTTGCTGTTGGCTTCCGGCCTCGGAAGCAAGATTGCGTTGATTGACACGGAGAACGGGAGCGGCGAACTTGAATCGGGCAAGCCGAATATCCCAGATTATGATGTTGTAACTATCAGCGCACCGTTTGATGTGCAGAAGTACATCAACGCCATTAACGAGTTGGGAAAACTCGGTTATGACGTGATCATCATCGACTCGCTGTCGCACGCTTGGGCGGGAACGGGCGGCTTGCTGGACAAGCAGGCTGAGGCGTCGAAACGACTTGGCAATAGCTACACGGCGTGGCGTGACGTTACGCCGCAGCATAACGCTCTGGTCGATACGATTCTGCAATCGCCGTCACACGTGATCGCGACTATGCGGAGTAAGACGGAATACGTGCTTGAATTGAATGACAAGGGGAAGCAGATACCGCGCAAGGTGGGCATGGCACCGGTTCAGCGCGAGGGCATGGATTACGAGTTCACGCTGGTCTTTGACATTGATCAGGCGACGCATTCGGCGGCGGTGAGCAAAGACCGGACGTCGCTGTTCGACGGTCAGTTGCCGCACAAGATTTCGAGTCTGACGGGCGAGTGTGTCTTAGAGTGGCTGAACGGCGGCGCGGAACCAGTTGCCCAGTTAGCGGAGTCCGCACCGGAACAGACCGCTTGGGACAAGAGTCCTGAAGGGCTTGATTTGATAGAGTCGTTTCGCGATATGGTGCGTGTCCTATCTACCGATGATCAAGGTAAGTGGATTGCGCACTTGTTAAATTCGCCCTCTCTTCGGGTGGCACAGGAACGCTACAGCACCGCGAAGAGCAAACTCTCAACTATGGCGGCATAAGACATGAACAAAGCAATATCCTCATTTACCGTGATCGGAACGGTAACCAACGCTCCGAGCTTCCATACAGCCAAGGGGTCAGGCAATCCGTATGCTATTTTGCGCGTTCTGAACGACGAGCAAACCGGCGGGAAGTTTGAGTTTTTCTGCGGCACGGAATGGATTCAGAAGAAGCTCGCGGATGTTCGCGAAGGCATGGTTGTTTGTGTAAAGGGACGGCTCGGCGTCAACGTAAACAGCAATTCGCAGGGTGGCGAGTTTCACAACGTGAATCTCACCGCAGAAGATGTTGTTGTCGTGAGCGGCGGGTTTGCTTTGGGGGCATCGACCAACAAGTCGCCTGTCCCGCAAGCATCGGAAGAAGACATTCCATTTTAACTTAAGGCCGGTGCCGGTCACGTTCAGTCACATAGACGAGAACCGGGAGGTCGCACTCACGACCGGCACCGGCCAGCTATTCTAACCACGGAAGAGACATGAAGCATTTCAAGATTGTTCAGTTGCGCGCCGAGAATTTCAAACGCCTGAAGGCTGTGGAAATCAATCCGGACGGTTCGGTGGTCGTTATACGCGGCGAGAACGGAGCGGGGAAGAGCAGCGTGATTGACGCGATTTGGGCGGCCCTGGGCGGCAAGCGTGCTTGTCCTGAGCAGCCTGTCCGCCAGGGCGAGGAGCGAGCCGTTGTTTCGCTTGACCTCGGCGACTTGATGGTCACGCGGACGTTCACGCCGAAGGATACGTATTTGTCAGTCAGGAACAAGGACGGGGCGTTCCTGTCTGACCCGCAACGCATGCTTGACAGCATGATCGGTGCGGTGGGTTTCGATCCGTTCGATTTCGCGCGGAAGTCTGCGAAGGAACAGGCGAAGATGCTCGCACAGGTTGCGGGACTGGATTTCGCTGAGATGAATGTGCAGCGCAAGATTGCTTATGACCAGCGCACCGATGCGAACCGTGAGGTGAAGCGACTGGAAGCAATCTTCCGCACGAAGCAGGAAGAGCTTGACGGACAGGATGAAGCGCAGTTCACTTCGCTCACCAGCATTGACGAAGTGCTGTCCGAACAAAGAGCGGCGCATGCACGTTGGGATGAACATTCGGAAGTAAGCCGCAGACAGTTGTCAGTCGAAGTAGACATAGACAAGCTGAAGGCAGACATTGCAGAGTTGCAAAGGATTCTCGAAAAGCGTGAAGCGGAGTATCAGGAGCTGACCGCTAAAATCGCGAAAAGCGCAAACACGCTTCCTGACCTTGATGGAATCGCCGCGAAGTTGCACACAGTGAACGATCACAATGAGAAGGTTCGCGCGTTCGCGGACTTGCGCTCAACGAAGGGACAGCTAATTGAAGCACAGGATCAGGCATTCAAGCTTGACGAGTATCTCAAGAAGATTGACCGCGAGAAGCAGCTTCAGATTGAGAAGGCGCAGCTGCCGGTTGACGGACTGCTCTTTGACGAGAACGGCATCTATCTGAACGGTATTCCGTTCGACCAGTGCTGTGCGAGCGAGCAATTGAAAATCAGCATCGCTCTTGCTATGAAGCTGAATCCGCAGATTCGCGTGATTCGGATTCTGGACGGTTCGCTGCTGGACAGCAAGAGCATGGCGATTGTTCGCGAGCTTGCTGAGAAGCACGATTTTCAGGTTTGGATTGAAGTCGTGGACGAAAGCGCGGACGGCCCGGGCGTCCTGATTCAAGACGGAACGATTGTAGAGTAACGCCGTCCGCAACCTTCCGGTGTATAGGTGAACCGGAATTGGCCGAGGCTTAGTGCGGCGCTGACTAAAAGACCCGCGCAATGGGTGCAAATCCTACTCGGTCACCACATAGCGTAGTCTGGCACCACTACGCGGAGTAAGCCGCAACTGTAAAGGATTCCTTGACGGTTTGCGGTGAACTCTACCCTCGCCGAATCTTGCTATATGAAATGCATTGTTAGAGTCCCATACGGAAGGTTATAACATGAATCCATTCCTCCTCGTCTGGCTCGCGTTCCTGATCTATGGCGTTCACGTCGGGTTGTTGCGCAGTCCGCGCTACAATCGTTGGTATCTGCGCAAGGTTCGCAATCAGCGTGCGCTTCGTCACTATCTGGATTCTGTTGAACGACTCTGATCGTGACGTTGCTTGGCGAACATATTCTGAGGTATCTGGAGACGCGCGACTGCGACTCACCGCTTTCGCGCGAGCAGATTCAAGAGATGCTGTTTGAGCAGACGCAGAAGGTTATTCATGTTCGCGACATTCAGGGCGAGATTCAATTGCTGAATGCGGTACTGAAAGCGCAAGGCCGGCTGATTGTGTCGGGCCCCGGACGGCGCGGTTACTGGATTCCTAAGGCGCGACTGCAAGACCTCGAATTACTTGAGCACGCCGCGAACAAGCTGGATGCTCATGCCGAGGCAGAGAAGGAGCGGGCTGCACAGATTCGGCGACATCTGTATGACCTGGAAGAGCGAATGAAGCAGCCTGTGTTTGACCGTACGGGCCAAGCCACGATGTTCGCATGAGCTTCCTGATTCTGTCCACAATCAAGAAGCACGGCAGGATTGACTTCATCAGCCTGCTCAAGGAGACTGGCATGGGTCAAGGCGAGGTGTGGCCGCAGCTCAGGGAATACGTGAAGAGCGGACAGATTACCGAACATGTCATGCCGCGGTCACCATATGAGTATGAGATTACTCCACCAGCACGGCCAACTCCCCCTCAGTCACAGCGAAGGAAGCGGTGAAGATACTCGCTCTGGACATTGGCATGCACGGCGCGTTCGCGCGGAACTTCGGGCCATTTCCACGCTGCGGATTGCTTGACTGTCGGCGGATGCAGAAGCAAAGGCCCGGCGTGAGCCTTGAAAAGCTGCTGAGCTTTCTCAACCAGCAAGGGAAGTGCGACCTGATTGTTCATGAAGTATTGATCGGCATGGGCAAGGGCAAACGGCTGCTTCACGGATTTGGCGCAGTAGTCGAACTCTACGCGACAGCGCGCGGCATCCCCGTGAAAATGATTCCCGCTGCAACGCTGAAGAAGTGGGCTACTGGCAACGGCAGAGCCGACAAGTCCGAAATGAAAGAGCGCGCCGGTGACGTCACGAATGACAACCTTGCCGATGCGCTGTTGTTACTCGAATATGCTTTACACAACTAACCCCCGGAAGGAACGAACATGACTCCTGCACCGCTCGGTCTCTGTCAATATGAGACCAAGAAGAAGGCCGGACAGTCGCCGCAGAGATGCTGCAGGCCGGCTGTCGAAGAAATCAATGGGCACTTGCTCTGCATCATGCACAAGAAATACGGCGCAACGATGGAACCGCACACAGAGAGCGAGAAGATTGAAGCGTACAATCAAGGCGTCGAAGAGCGGAACAACGGCGCCGCGGCACAGTCGGCGTTTACGACGTTCGCGGTCTATGCCGATTTGTGCGAGCTGACCGACCGCATTGAAAAGCACATCAAGCGCGTGCCGAAGGGCCGTCAAGTTGCGGCCTATCTGAACTCCGCGCGTCTTCTACTGCTGGACGAAATGAGCAGCGCGGCGGACGAGGTGGATCCACGTCAGGAGACTCTTCCGATTCTGCACTCTGACGAAGACGTAACGACTGAAGTTCAAGGCCATGAGTAGCATTCCGAGAATTGAATTCTACATGCACCTTGAGGCTTTGGGTTGTGACCGCTTGGCTCAGGGCCGCGTGGAGTGCTATGGGCCTGATGGCTCAGGCGTCATTCTCCCTGCCACGAGTGGCTTGATTGGCTACCAGTCGCAGGCAAACCTCTGGGACGCAGGCAAAGGGCCAATTCCGCCGCACGACAGATACACGGTATCAATGCTCCCCGAGCCGAAGGAAGCGAAGGGAATCGAAGGAGACTTCTTCCGCATCTACCCTGTTGAACTACGGCATCCAGACGGTCATAAGTCAAGGTCTGGCTTCGGGATTCACCGTGATGCAAATGTACCTGGGTCCGCTGGCTGCATTGTAATCGCCGACCGTTTGCACTTCGCACAGTTCGCGTATTGGGCGTTGACGCAGCTTTCTCTCGGCCAAAACAGGTTGCCTCTTTACGTGTATTACCAATGACACCGATCACATTATCCAAGCGATTCCACAAGGAACATGCGCGGTCCACGGAACCTTGCAAGTGCTGCGGCCACCAGCTGACCTTCGCTGCATCATGCTACGTCGTTTATGTGCGTGCCTCCGGACGCACGTTTTCGCCATTCATCTGCAGCTCATGCGGCCGGAAGGACGATTTGACGCTCATGGACGGATTGGTCGAACAGGCACGGAAGACGATAGTCAGGGAAGACATTTTCATCACTGACTATGTGCGGATCATGGCCGCACAGGAGATATAGCCTATGGCACGGCCCAGGCGCAACGCAATAGACAGGTTCAATGTCGCAACCAATCTAACGAACGAGCGCAAGTTCCTGAAGTTCGTTGCCGTCTCTAAATTGCCGCAGGATAGGGCGTATCTGACGCTGGTGAGGCTGTGGGAGTTCACGGCTATAAACTACGCACTCGATGGCGATATCTCAGCAGACGACCAGCGTGAAAACCCTACACTGGACCCCGAAGACAAGTACGCGCTGGCTGCATTCTGTTGGTATGAAGGAGACCCAGACAACCTCATTTCGAGCCTCCAATCTGCGGGATTCTTGGACTCTGACCTGACCGTTCATGAGTGGTTTACCCATCAACCACTGGCCGAAAAACTGGTCAGAAAACGGATGGCAGGGTCAAAGGGCGGTCAGAGAACGGCGGAGACACACACTCCGACTCATGACGAGTTTGGGAAGTTTTCACCGAAGCAAAACGACCGAAACCCCCATTCTGCTTCGGGTTTGGGTGAAGTTTTGCCGAAGCCAACTACGAAGTACGAAGTACGAAGTAGAAACTCCGAAGAGACAACACTTACAACTGGCGTTGTAAGCGTTGCTCTTCACGCGCGTGCGCGCGAGGCACCGACATCGCCGGTTCAGAGAACCCTGTCCGAGATTCCCAAACCAAACGGCAGATACCCACCTGACCCGAAGCTCGAAGCCATGCTCGACTTCACCGATCGGGCTGAACTAATCCTCGGCAAGCTCTCGGAAAATGACCGTGCTGGTATTCGCTTCGACCTGTCCCTGCACGGCTCACCCGCTGAACTCGATTGGATTCTCGACCAATTGCAAGCTACGAAAACCGATGGCCGACTGAACGTCGCGGATGGTCAACCAGGACTCGCAAACCCTGTAGGCTGGATCCGCAAGCAGATTCAAACCGAAATCAAAACACGAAAGAAACACACATGAGCAACGTGAAAACACCGCCCAAGCTCTCCCACGAAGCCTCTGAAGCCTTGCAAAAGTACATGGCCGAAGTCCATGAACCTCCCCTGGACTTCACTAACCCAGACGACATCGCCAAAGCAGCCGAAGACCTGCTGATGCTGGCCTCACAAGAGCCCGCTGAGCACGGCAACGCGCTCACCGATGAACAAGCCGTCGAACTGGCAGATACCCAGCTTAAACGCGACTTCTGCGGCCTTCTGAAGGCGCTGCTCGAAGACACGCGAAGCCAAGGCGAAAAGAAAACCCTGATCAGCAATGCCTTGGCGCGCTTCTCCTGACCGCCGCTCTCACGCGGATAAAACCTATCACCGCGTGCTGCGTCTGCTCCGTGATAACCCTCTCCGGGAATTCGCACCTGGAGAGGTTGCACGGATGCTCGAACCAACGCTTACCGACGAACCACTACGACACTTCCAAACTCTCGTCGGAAAAGCCCTGCGAAAGTTCCTGAACCAGAACATCGTCGAATGGAACGGAATCCTGCGCCTCCGCCGTTACTGGATCGAACCCAAGAACTTCGTTGCCGCTGATGAACGACTCAGACTCTTCGAAGCCGCCGAACGCGGTGAACCCGAACTGCCTGATAACGCTCCTGCGATTCTGATGCAAAAACCTCAAGAACAGTCTATTAGAAACCAGAAGCAGCGCCGCTGGTAACTCTGAAACTCAGACGTTAAAACTAAGTGATTGAAACGGAAGGATTAAACGAGTCATGGAAAGCGCGAATTGATCGCGTATTACTCGTGCTGAGCTGGAGCAGATCGCGTCTTGCGTTGACGTTACACTGCTCGGAAAGAACGATTTGGAACTGGCAGAATGGCGATTGCGAGCCGCATTGGAGCGACGAATGCCGCGGCTTGCTTTCTGAACTCGAAACACGATACAGCATCCGTGAACGGTACGCCGAACGACTCAAAACTTCTGGCCATAGCGGGCAATCAGCAGCTACCGGAACTTAGCAACACGGAGGTGAAGTTCCTGCTGGCGTATTGCGGCGTTAGTCCGAAACATCGCGGTCCGCGCACGGCTGCGCAGGCGTACCTCTGCTTGAATCCGGACGCGCCGCCCGTCTCCGCACACGTTAGCGGGAAGGCGATTCTGTCTCGGCTGAAGGCGAAAGGTCTGCTCACGCTGATTCTGGAAATCCAGGGCGCGGGCATCGCGATTGCCACCGAAGCGCTGAAGCAGGGACTGAAGGCCGAGACGATCAAGCGCATCGAATACCCGGGCGGGATCTGGGACTACGCAGCTGCACCGGATCACCGCACTCGCCGCGATTGCGCACGCGTGCTGCTGGAACTGCATAACGTGATCGGGCCAGAAGGCGTTGCCGGCGGCGGTGACGCGTTCCGCATGACGTTCGCGGAAGCTATTGCACAGCAGAGCGATCGTGCAAAGTCGAGAAGCGTTGAATCGGCAGACTTCACGGAAGTCACGAACCATGAGCGATGACGACCTGCGCGTCACCTCGCTCGAACTGCGCACCGAGGACGGGTTCCCGTTCGACGACGACGCGGCGAGCTACTGCGTGATCGCGACCTGTACCGAAGCCGGATTTAAGGCGCTGCAGGATGCTTGGGAATCGCGTGAGCTGTTTGCCGTGACCTTCGCCGGCCGTAACTACGTCGGTACTGTGCGCGGGAATGTAACCGCAGAAGCAGTGTCTGAGAATTTAATCGAAGTGAAGTTCACGCTCTTTGAGTAAACGCGCTGACATTCTCGTCTTTCGCGATCAACCGCTGAAGGAATGCGAAGCACAGTACCGGGACGATCCCGAGGCGTTCATTTGGGACATCCTGGGCGTTCGCAATCTGTTTCCCAAAGCGTTGGAGTTCATCTGGTCCGTTGCGCGAAATCGCAAGACTGCCGCGCGCGGCTGCTACGGGTCGGCGAAGACGTTCTACCTCGCTTGCATCGCGCTGTGGTTTCTCTACACGAGACACAATTCGCGCGTTATTACCACCGCGCCGACCATGAGGCAAGTTCGTGATCTGCTCTGGGCCGAAATCAATTCGCTCCACCAGAACGCGAAAATCCTGCTCGGCGGAAAACCGCTGCAGAATCGCCTCCAGCTCGGTCCGAAATGGTTCGCAGTCGGCCTGCCTGCGTCGCAGCGCAACGAGTCCGCAATCCAGGGCTATCATGGCGAGAACGTGTTCGTGGCGCTAGACGAAGCTTCGGGAATCCGCGCCGCGATCTTCGAACTGGCGGAACGTTTGGCTGTCGGTAGTGATGACCGGATCGCCGCTATTGGCAACGCCATTGATCCACTCAGTCATTACGCGGGGCTGTTCAAGGCGTTCGATTGGAGCAAGATCGTGATCACGGCCTTTGACACGCCGAACGTGGTCTTGAAAAAGCAGGTTGTTCCGGGCATGGTCAGCCATGAGTGGGTTGAGGAAAAGCGCAGCAAGTGGGGCGAAAATTCGCAGCTCTATCGCTCACGAGTCATGGCGGAATTCCCGCTGTCCTCCGATAACGCGATGATTCCGCTGTCATGGATTGAGAAGGCGATGCAGCGTTGGGATGAGCTGATCGAAGAAGTGCGTGAACAAGACCGCAGACTCTCGGAAGAGCAGGCTGCTGAAGTTTTGGCAGAACGCTGGCCAGGCGACAAGTCGTTGGGCATCGACGTGGCCGGCACCGGCGAAGATGACACGATTCTCGCGCCGCGTATCGGCACCCTGCATCTGCCACTCGAAACGCATCACGGTCTCACTACTCAGGAAATCGTCGGCATGGCCGCGACTCGGCATCAGCGCGGTTACAGAATCGCCGTGGATGTCACCGGAATCGGCATGGGCGTTGGCGACAATCTGACTGACGCTGGTATCGACGTCACGAAAGTCAAGGGCGCCGAGTCTTCGCATAGGCAGAATCAGACCGGCGACTTCGGCTTTACGAATCGGCGTACCGAACTCTATTGGACGATGCGCGAGTGCTTGAACCCTGACAAGCCGGAAGCCGAGCGGCACGTCCTGCCGCGCGATGAACTGCTTGCTGAAGAACTGGCGCTCCCAACGTGTTCCGAAACCACCGGCGTCCCGCCGCGCATCAAGATGGAAAACAAAGAACAGGTCGTGAAGCGCCTCGGCCATTCGCCGGATCGAGCGGACGCCACAGTTTACTCCCTTGCAACAGAAGGCTCCGCTGCGGCGTACGCTTTGAACGATCCTCCGGATCACGAGCGGACGCTTTCACATAGACAGTCAATCAACCGCAGCCGTCACGGCAGAAAGTGGTAACATGAGACTCTTTGGTATCGAAGTCAGGCGAGCGGATAGACCCGCCGCTATTCACGTGAAGGAAAGTTCAAGCTCCGGTCGCTGGATCAGGCTCGGGCAAAGTGGATACACGCTTCAACGCGACATCACGGCGATGCAAATCTATGAGACGAACGACCGTGCTTACAAGGCATGGCTGTACAATCCGATCGTGAAGCGCATTACTGAAGTTTGGGTGAACTACGTCATTGGCTCTGGTCTCACCTTCGAAGCAAAAGATGAGCGAGTGCAAGCTGTTCTGGAGGCATTCCTTGCGCAGAACAAAGTCGGACTGAAAATGAAGAAGCGAGCCCGGGAAGCTTACCTTTTCGGCGAATTGTTCGCGATTCCGAACGTTAACACGATCTCCGGAAACGTCCGGCTCGGATTTGCGGATCCGCTCAACATTGAGAAAGTGAATTTCGATCCGTTCGACGGAGACACGCCGACGTCCATTGAGATTCGGACGGTCGACGGACGTTTCAATCTGCCGCTGGTCACAGTTGACGAACGCGGCGACGCTGCGCTGAGAATCCCCGAATTCTACGGCGAGAAACGCGCCGTGATCGGAAATAAGGCGCTCAATACCTTTGGCATGAGAACGGGCCGCGCGATGCTGCTGCAGTTCAATACCGTGATCGGCTCTCAGCGCGGCACCACCGAGCTGTTGCCAATCATCGATTGGTGTGCTGGACTGGAAGACATCTTGTGGATCAACAAGCAGCGCGTCGAAGACCAGAGCGCGATTGTCGGCGTGATCACCGTTGAAGGCGCGACGCCCAAGCAACTGAACGAATATCGCAACCCCGAATCTGCGAGTTACATTCCGCCGCCGCGGCGTTTCAACCCGAATGAAGAAACGTCGTGGGCCTATGCCAATGAGAAAATCAAGTTCGCTTTCATTTCTCCGGACATCAAAGCCGCTGACATTGAGACGTTCAGTAAGGTGATCAAGAGCTTGATTCAGATTGGAAGCGGGAATCCAGCGGTCGTGTTTGGACAGGCGGAAGAAGCGACGTGGGCGAGTGCCCGCGAAACGATGTCCCCGTTCTTCCAGATGATGGAGTCGGGGCAGAAGCAGTTCGTGCAATTCTGGGAGGACATCGCCGGATTTGCAGTAGATCAGAAGCGCATTTTCACCAGCGAACTGGATGGCGTAACGGACTTTGGCGTCACCGTGAAGGCGCCGCCAATTGCCGTGGACGACAAGAAGCTTATCGTCGAAATCGCCAAGGGCATGTCTGAAGTCGTTGCGATCTGGCGCGTGAACAACTGGATCGACGATATGCAGGCGTCTCAGCTCGTCCGCACAATCGCCGCTGAAGCCAAGCTCCCGATCGAAGAAGTGATCGCTCCGGACGGGAACGACGTGAAGGAAGACTGGAAGGCCAGTGAGTTAAGACGAATCAGGGAGGGGAAATGAGTATCGAGAATGTGCTGGCAACGATTCCACGTGGAGTGCAGATCATGAACGGCTTTCCCGTGAAGCGAATGCCGCTGTCAAAGCTTAAGCCCGCCGATTGGAACCCCCGTAAGATTTCGCATGCGGAGTTGGAAAAACTGCGAAGATCCGTCGAAACCTTCGGTCTCTTGGAGCCTATAATCTGGAACGAACGCTCCGGGCAGATTGTGGGCGGTCACCAGCGCGTGAAGGTGCTGCTGGCGGCTGGAACGGCCGAGACGGACGTGATTGTCGTAGACCTCGACGAAGTACAAGAGCGGCAACTGAACCTTTCGCTCAACCGAATCAGCGGCGATTGGGACGAAGACGCCTTGCGCGAGCTGATTCAGAGCCTTCACGAACGCGATGCCGATCTGTCGCTCACAGGATTCGATGACGACGAGATTTCAGATCTGCTGGATGACATGGAAGCCGTCACTATCGAGCGCGAACTGTCGGAAGAGCAAACTCTCAACTTGAATAAGGCGTGGCAGGAGTGGGCTCGCGACACGCTGAAGTTCATCGAGTTACTTGCGCCGTACGGTGTGGTGTCGCACAACTGCACGAAAGCCATTGCACGCGTCTACTTCCTGAGGGCACTCTACCTCGGTGAGCGGTATCCTCGCTGGACTTCACACGCTTTCCATCCGCGACAGATTCACGTTGCGGGTCATACCCACAGCATGATCGAGGCGCTGAAGTTCTTCGTCGATGATTTAGGGCAAGGTGACTCGTTTCGCTGGTGCCTGAAGGACAAGCCGTCCATTGATGTGATCCTTGCACAGAGCCTGCCCATCGGGGGCAGCCGAACCGCGCCGGACTTTCCGGCTGAACTCGCTCGTGACCTGATCAACGAATTCTGTCCTGCTGGCGGTGCAGTGCTCGATCCGTGTCACGGTTGGGGCGGGCGGCTCGTCGGATTCCTCTTAAGTCACGCTTCCGGCTACACTGGTTTCGATCCCGCAGAATCCACGCATGAGGGCACCAAAACGCTCTTCGAGGACTATTCGCGCTTCACACCCGGCAAGCGGGCAGAGTTCTTCTGCCAGTGCTTCGAGGAGAGCAAGCTGGAGCCAAACAGCTTCGACTTCGCATTCACCTCTCCCCCCTACTTTAACGTCGAGAAGTACGAGGGCGAGAATACGAGTTTCCGGAAGTTCAAGAAGTTCGATGCTTGGGATAACGGCTTCTACCGCGAGCTCATTCACAGAACAGCACGAGCGCTCAAACCGAACGCCGTGTTCGCTCTGCAAGTGGGCAATCAAAAGCACCCTCTCGAACAAAGAGCGAAAGAACATGCGCAGGACTGCGGTCTGGAACATATCGAAACTCGCGCGTCCGGCATGACGAACAACTGGACAGAAACGCCTGAAGAAGAAGGCGAGGTTGTGGTTCTGTTTCGGAAGACTGGAATATGACACTCAAGCCTGAAGTAAGGACGGAGCTTCTTTCAAGCCTTAAGAAGAAGCAGGCCATGTTGAAAGGCACTCCCCACGAGAACGACAACATTGCAACGCTTGTGGGCGCTTTGCCTTTAATGCGGCTCGTCATCTCGTGGCCGTTGATTAAGCTGAACGTCCCCTCCGATGAGCTGGAGGCGCCGGATGACTTGACGGAAATGGAGCAGCTTTGGTACGGAGTCGAAGTTGACTATGAAGCCATTTCCGCCGCCGCGCGAATCCCGATGACGTATGTTGAACAACATGTTCGCGAAGCTCAGACATTCGGTTGGGTGTGGCCGGATGGAACCGTATCTGACACCGCGCTCAAATTAGCCAAGACGACTATTGCCAGACTCGCCAAAGGCGACCGGAAAGGAACGTAGCTATGCCCGTCACCGCGAAAGACGTTAAGGCGTTTGAGTCGAGAATCAGAGCGCTGCAGCAGTCGGCAAACGCGTTGTCGAACGATGTACGCGTCAAAGTGATGAAACGAATTGAGCAGAGCAGATTGCAGGTGAAAGACCTGATCACGAACTATCCGAAGGAGGTGACGGCACTCCCCGCCGGTGACGTGCCTCGGCTCTCAGCGCAGATTCAGGCCCAGGCGAACGCCGCTTTGAACGACAGCATCGCGCTGATAAACGAGGCGCAGCGCGGAGCGTACGAAGCGGGGATCGCGGCAGGAGCGGAGACGGCCGCGGCACTCGGAATCTCCGGTGCGTTCTTCGGCCCAAGTACGGACTTGATCGCTATCGCCATGGGTTACACGGCGGATCTTGTGCGTTCGATTCCGTCCGACTTGATGCCGAGAGTTAACGGTGAATTGTCACGTGCTGCGCTTGGCGGAAAGTCGCCGTATGAAGCGATGCAAGCCATTGACTCGCTGATCGGCAGGGCTGGAGCCCAAGGCGTTTCCTATCAGGCTGAACGAATCGTAAGAACCGAAGTTCAGAGGATTTACAGCATTACACTCGATGCCCAGATGCAGCAGTTCGCGAGCTTGATCCCCGATGCTGGTAAGGTCATGAAGAAGAAGTGGGTGAGCGGGGGAGACCGACCCGGCAGAAGGTCGTGGCATCAAGAAATGGATGGCGAGATTGTCCCGTTTAATGAACCATTTTCCAATGGTTTAATGTATCCGCGCGATCCCGCCGGGCCGCCTGAAGAGACGATCAACTGCGGTTGTCAGTGGGTGACGGTCGTGGATTCCATGGAAGACCTTGTGCGGGACACGATTTTGAACCTGTAGTTGCTAAAGCGGCATAGGTCAAGCCCGAAAGTCAAAAAACCCTGCAACCTTTCCGGAAACGTTGCAGGGTTTTCTGTTTTTCGCCGTTGTTATCGCTCCGGTAATTTCTGAACTTAATCGCATGAGCAGGCTCAAACTCACTCGTTCACGCGAAAGCCGCATCCTCGCCGCAGACAAGACCGGCAGGGTCCTCGAAGTCATGGCGATCAAGGTCGGCCTGTCGAAGAACCGTTCGCCGGAAGGTGTCCCGTTCTATTACGGCAAGGAAATGCTTCAGACGCTTATGCCGCAGTTCGAGAATCTTCCGGCGTACGTGTTCGAGAATCCTGACGGGTCGAAGGGGCACGTTGCCGACTTTTCGGACGACGCGAAGCGCGCGACTGGCTTTGTCAAGAACAAAGTCGGCGTCTACAAGAACCCGCGTTGGGGAAAGGACGCCGAAGGGAATGAAGGCGTCATTTGCGATTTGCATCTGGTCGATACTGACCTTGCAAACCGCATCAAGAACGCGTGGGACAGCGGATTCAAGGACTTTGCCGAGTTATCGATTGACGGCGACGGGGCATATGAACTCGCCCGCGTGGACGGGATTGACGTCGCGAACGGATATATCGAGTCCGTTCATTCTTGCGACATCGTAGACAGCGCCGCTGCTGGCGGAAAGATACTTCGCATTGCTGCCGCAATTCAAAATAAGGGAAAGACAAACATGAAAGCACACACCAAGCGACTACTGTTCAGAGTGCTTGAGGCGCGCGCTGCGGCGTCCAAGAACGCTGAGAAGGTCGAAGCTCGAATCACGCGCTTTCTCGAAGCCGAAGGCGACGCTGCGACGACGGTCGCCGCCGAAGTGCTGCAAGAGCAAAGCGAAGAGACGACTGACGCGCAGTGGAAGACGTTCGCAAAGGAAGCGTTGACCGCGCTCGAATCGGGAAATGTTGAAGCTGCAACCGCGGCGCTCAAGAAGCTTCTTGAGTACGAAACCCAGCAAGCCGCGAAGAAGGAAACCGACAAAAACAAGCCCGCGCCGGATCCGGCAAAGGCCTCGGACAAACCCGCCGAGGGCGCACCCGCCGACAACGGCGTCAAGCCCGAAGATGTCAACGCGCTGAAGGAAGAAGTCGAATCCATGAAGCGCGAACTTGCCGACGAGAAGGCGGTTGCCGAAATCGACGGCTCGAATCTGCCTGCGCCCGTAAAGGAAAAGCTCAAGGAGTCGGTCAAAGGGCGCGGCCTTGAACTCATGAAGGTCAAGGAAGCGATCAGCGCCGAGCAGAAGGCGCTCGAAGCCCTGGGCTACGGCTTTGCCGGCGGCTCGATTCGCGGTCTGAATGACGTCGGCGTTTCCGATGCCATGCTTGCGCTGGACGGCTTCTTCGCAGGCGAAGACTTGAAAGACGACAAGAAGCGCACGGTGCGCAGATTCTCTTCGATCAAGGAAGCGGCCTACAAGGGCTGGCGCATTGATCGCGACCGCGTGGATAACGCGGACTTGTTTCTCGGTCTGCTTGCGGGGAATCAGTACAACTCGATCGTTCGCCGGAACTTCAAAGAGTCGTTTACGACCGCGAGTTTCGATCAGGTGTTTGGCGATGCCATGCACCGCGCGCTGATGCGTGAGTATCTGCTTCCGGACTATCGCGACTTTGAGAAGATCACGGTGAAGGAGGAAGTGAATGACTTCCGCGATCACAATTTTGTTCGCCTCGGTTACTGGGGAGAGCTCCCGACTGTCGATCCTGACGGTGGAACGTTCAGCCCACTCCCCAGCCTGACCGATGAACAGGTTGCATTGAACCTCGAAACGCGCGGCGGCATCTTCTCGATTACTCGCAAGATGATCGTTAACGACGATATGAAGGCCATTCGCTTACTGCCGATTCGGGCGGCGCGTGCTCTGAAACTGCGACCTTATCGTGCGGTCTTCGATATGCTGATTGGCAACAGCGTGATTTACGACTCTGTTGCGCTGCTGCACTCGGGTAGTCACGGCAACTTGACCTCTGGCGCCCTCTCGCCGACGACCATGAAGGACGTACGCAACAAGATGTACAATCAGAAGGCGTACGGAAGCGATGCTACGAATCCCGAGTATCTGATGGAGGTGAACTGGCCGAAGTGGCTGGTCGTCCATCCGGACAAGGAAGACATGGCCTTGGCGTTGTGTAAGGCGCAGTCCACGGTGCAGATTGCTCTCACGGCCGGCGGGTACAATGCGGGCGACCTGTTGCCGAATGGCGGTGCGCCGAATGTCCATGCGCAGTACGGCATGGATTACATCTTGTGCCCGCGTATCAGCAACTCCTCGCACTGGTGGGCGATTGCGGACCCGCGCAAAGTTGAAGGCATTGCCGTGGCGACGCTCAAGGGCCAGTCTGAACCGGAACTCATGCAGGAAGTTGCGGGAAGCGGGTCGAACTTCACGGCGGACAAGGCTTCCTACCGCGTGCGCTGGGACGTCGGAGTGAAGTGCGTCGACTATCGCCCGATTGCCGGTTACACGAGCTAACATCATCCGTCTGGGCGGGTCAGCTGCTTCCCTTCCGTGGTGCCTGCCCGCCCTCGGATGACCTTTCAATCCACGCTTTTAATTGAGGAGATATTCCCATGAGCAATACTCGTTACGGCGACATTCCCGGGCCGATTCCGCACTCCTATTCGACGCCTGCGCTGGCCGACGATGCTGCGACGATTGCCTTCCCGGTGTTTCGCGCACCGGTCGATTGTATCGTCAAGAAAGTCGAATTCGTGCCGAACGCGGCATTTACGGGCCATGATTCGAACCGCAAGAACTTGAACGTGATTTACAAGGGCGCGGACGGCTCCACCGGCGCAGCCGAAGTCGCAAACCTCGACTTGACGGCAACGCCGGCCGTGAACCTTGTCGCGTTTGATGCGAAGAACATTCCCTTGAACTCGACTTACGCCGACGGCGTGGTCATGTCCGAAGGCGATGTGCTCGCTTTCGAGATAGAAGACGTCGGCACCAGCCCCGCCTTCGGCCCGGGCGTTCTGTATCTGGAGATTTATCCGAGATAATCGTGGCCGCGCGTACGCTTCAACAGTTGTGTGATGCCGTCCGTCTGCTTTTGATGGACGGCGATCACCATACTGCTCCGGCACAACATGAAGCCGCTGTGCTGCGAGGCGTTACACGCTTGTCGCAATTCCGCCCGCGACTCCGAATCTTTGAAATCTTCGGCGATTCGGTGGTGTTCAGATTTTCCGCACCGAACGATTGGCAGGGCGGATTCTCGACGGTGAAGAAAGTGCTCTATCCTGTCGATGTCACTTCCAAAAGTCTCCCGCCGGAAATTTCTGCGAGTGAGATTCAAATGATGCTCCAGCCGGATGACACGTACGTGATTCACTTTACCAGTCTGGTTCCGGCTCTGGGATTCAAGGCACATCTCTATTACACCGTCGAGCACGTTCTGACGAACACGGAAAGCTCGCTGCGCTCCACAGGCGATGAAGACGCGGTTGTCTATTGGGCCGCATCCGAGCTTCTGCGAGTCATGGCGGCGAAGGTGAACGCGTCGAAAGACATCGAGCAGCTTACCGCCGCTTCCAATCGGGAGTCACGCGGGTCTCAGTATCTCAGGCTCGCCGAATTGTATGAAGAGCGAAGCGGTTTGCTCGAAGGGCCTGCACTGGGCTGGGGACCGATTAACCCGGGCACAGCGGAGCAGAACACTTACCTGACTCATTAAGCGAAGGAACGGTATCATGTCGCGTTTTCAGAAGTCAATCACACTGTTCGGTAATCCGACGACCGGAGCGCGGGTGACGGTTTCCGGAGGCGCAGGTGGCGTGACAGTTTGGTCAGAGCCGTTTGACATTAGCCGTCATGACGGATCTGGAATGTTCTTGAGCGTGGTGGGTGCCGCAGGCGGCGCGAGTTGCTCGATCGACGTCTACACATTTGGAACCGATGATGATACGAAGAACGATCCTGCACCCGCAAACGATGGAAGGGCGTACGGATATACCAGCATGTTTGCCTCGGCGGTCGGGTTGACAGCAGGGAGTGAGACGCTTTACAGCGTTTCCATTAGCCCTACGACTCGCCGCATGGCGCGTTGGGTACGCGCGAAACTCGTGGTCGCGGCCGGAATCAATCTGCAGGTGTTTGCTCAGCTTGATATTCGTGAGGACTTGTGATGTACCGCTCTCGCACCCAGATATCCTTGGATACGATAGCAGGATTCTATGCCGCGGCGGGCAAGACGGAACGCACGTCGCACACGATAAACGCGCAGTTGCATGACACGCTGGTCTTGACGTTCGCGCATGATTCGGGCGCTGGAAGTCCGAAAGTCAAAGCCACAATTGAAGGCTCCTCTGATGGCACGAACTGGGCCGCGATTCATACGGTGAATGACATCGTGTTTGAAGCCCATAAGGTGATTGTGTTCGAACATGTGCCGTTGTATGTCCGGATAAAGTTCTTCTTGGCATCCGGCACTTCAATTACCGTCAATTGGGTAAACGCTGAATTGATTACGTGACATGGCTGACGGGCTGAGCTTTCGTTTTGAGTTTGACAAGAGCGAGTTGAAGTCGGCGGCGATCGCGAACCCTGAGCGTGCCGCCGCTATTGTTATGGAAGCCTTGACAGTCGCCACGAAGGGAGCGCTGTTTGAGATTCACCCGGTCGTGCTCGGACTCCTGAACGAGCGCATTGGTCCGCAAGTCACCGGAAACCTCGCAAACGCGTTTTCACAGGAAGTTGCAGAGGTGCAAGACGCCGTCGAAGGCAAGCTAATGAATGCCGCGAGCTACGCGGTTCCAGTTGAAGAGGGCAGCAAACCGCATATGCCTCCGCTCTGGCCGCTTGTGTATTGGGCACGACGCAAGTTTGGACTTGGCCCACGAGAAGCAATCGCGATGGGCAAAGCGATGCAATGGAAGATTAAGGCGCACGGCACGAAGGGCAAATGGTTCATGCGCGACGGATTCGCGAAGACTCTACCGAAAATCGAAAGCATCTACAATAGCATGCACGATGCTGTGTTAGAAAAGCTCACGAAGTCCTGATGCCTTCAGATTATCAGAAAATCGTTTCAGCAATGGCCCGTCGCATGAGAACCGTGTCCGGAATTGGACACGTCCATGAAGGTCGCATGTTTACGGAGAGTCCGGATGAGTTTCGCGCATTGCACTTCTGCCAGTCGCAGAGGCGCATTCACTCTTGGACAGTGACGCGCGAATCGTTTTCCGATGAGCAGGTCGAGACGGGCCACGCGCATGAGCGCCTGCATCGCTTCCGGATTCGCGGGTTTCTCAGTCTGCTGAACGACATCAACTCTGACTTGCAGTTCAATCGACTGATTGACGGCGTGTCCGCCGCATTGGATAATGACGGAGACCTTGACCTGAACTGCGAGCTTCAGTTTCCCGTTCAGTGCGAGCGGATCACGGTCGCGTTCTTCGGCGAAATGCTATGTCACTACTGTGAACTGACCGTGGACGTACGGGAATACTTCACGTCTGTTTCGGAATAATCACTCAACTTAGGAGATAAATCATGTCAACACCGGCACAAGGAACGGCCACGCTGGCGGCGTTTAGACTAAACAGCCGTCAGAATGAGCCTTACGCTATTTCATGGCCCGATTCTCAGCCCAAGCTGAATTCGTATGACAAGATTGCGCTGCTCAAGCACTCTCTTAAGAATAATCACGAATTCGAAGACGACGCTGACGTCTTGGACGGAAACTCCGGACCTTCTCAGCACGACAAGATCGCCGTCATGCCCGGCGGTGCTCTGGACATCAAGGCAGGATTCTTGGGCCTTGACCAGCTGATCGCGGCGGCACTTGGATTTGAAAAGGTTCGCGGTGCGGCCTTGGAGTCTCCGGATTTCGGAATCAGCGGACTTGGCACGACTTTGACCGGCACGACCGCCGCAGGTACGACTACCACCGCGTTGGTCGCGTCATCCGGCGTGTTCACCAGCGACGCGATTATCGGAGACTGGGTACGCATACAAGAACTTTCGACCACTCCTAATCTCTTCGATCAGGTGCGCAAGATTGTTGGGCGAACCAGCACTACTCAGATCACAGTCGCTCCGGCATGGAATGCGAGTGGCGGCTCTGACCCGGGCGCGGGCAAAACCTTCGCGGTTGCTCGTGAGTTCTTACATACCTATGAGTGCTCGAAGCACATGCACGGCGAGAACTTCCAGAACATCATGGCGGGTGTATGGGGAACGGCGATCGGGACGAATGCATTTCTCACGCGCCATGGCACGCTGGTCACGTGGAACGGATGGAAGTACGAGGAGTGGCAGTTCGCATTCATCAAGAAGCTGACGTTTAAGCTGGACGCTAAGAACGGGCTGCTTGTGTCTGCGGAATGCGTTCCGGCCTTTCATGATTTGACCAATTCGAATAGTCAGACCAAAGACTCTTGGCGCTACGTGAACGGGACGCAGGCCGTTCCGGCCAGCGGCTCATCTTTCATGGTGTACGAGCGCGTTCAGTTTCCGGACGCGGTGTTCAGATTGGCGGCGTTCAGCACGGGCACCGCATTGTCCGCGTCGCACAACGTCGGCATCTCCGAGATGGAGATTACGATTGAGAATCCGCTCGACGACGCGTCACAGACCACGAGCAGCGGTCTATATCGCGAGGAGCCGACCCGCAGCGAAAAGCGCAAGGTGTACGGTTCATTCACGCTGTCCCGTCACAAGGATAACACGCGCATTACTCAATTCTTGAACGAGTCGAATCTCATGGCCTCGCTGACGTTCACCGGATCACCGATTACGACAGGAACGGTTCGAAACAACGAACTGAAAATCTGGCTTCGTAGACTGCGCTTGGAAACGCCGGACACGTCGATCCCGGGCGTCGGCGTCGTTCCGGAGAAGCACAGTTTCGTGTGTTTGAATTGCGACAACGTAACGGGCAACCCTGCCGGCATGCCCACTCCGACGGTTGGAGACGGCATTGAAAACGGGCCGATCATCATCCAGACACGGAACCAATTCCCGTTCAACATGTTCATGGCACAAAACCACGAGAATATGTAATCATGGCAGTCACACAGAAGGAACTTACGGAGTCGAACAGCAAGCTCGCTGAAGAGCGGGCTTTGCTGTCGCAAAGACTCGCGAGCATTGAAGCCGTGATTCACGGCGCAACTTCAGACACCGAAAAAGTATCGCTGATCAAGGCCGCATTTATTGAATGGGCAAAGTCAGGCAAGTAATCAAACCACGGAAGACGCATCAATGACACACGCAGTTTCACTAATTAACGAATCCAAGCTTCTCTCTTACGTTCCTGTCGAAGGCGCAGAGATTTCGTACTGCAGAATCGGGACTCGACGGTATCAAGATCTAATTCGGGAATGCCGAATTGAAGATCGCGGTCCGTTGCCTGTGGACAAGGAGGCGGTTCGGCAAGTCGTCTCAGAAGTCCTGAAAGAGGACGGAACGCTCAGGGCGAACGATGAAGCGGGACTCGCGAACAAGATCTACGGCTTGCTGATCGCCGCGCTGGTGGCGAATAAGACGGACTGGAACGCTGTTAAAGTGAGAACGCTGCTTTGGGCTATCAGAAGCTGGAGCGGTATCGGTTTCAATGAAGTGGACGGGGAAGCTGCGATCGACGAGGAAAGCGTCTCGGCGTTCGCAGGAACGCCTTACGGCGATGAACTCTTCCAACTCGTCCTAATAGACCTCGCGGCGCAGAAGGCGAAGGAAGCGTCTGACCCTTTGGGGCGTTCAGGCGTTACGTCGAACTCAGCCTCGAACTCGGCTGGGGCTACTGCCGCGCCTGTTACGAAGGCTACACGGAAGACGGACGGACACCGCCCTGTTTCTCGCACGAAAAAGGGCACTGCTTCTACACTGACGCGCCGCCGTTCAAGTTAGCTCCGGCAGAACGCCGCGCTTTGTCCGTCTACTTTGACACGGTGTCGCTGTCCGGATTTGACTCGAATGGATTGCCGAGAATTGACAAGCTGGACTTTGTGCTTACGGCTCGGAATTTTCGCTTGAGTGACGACGAGTTTCAGGAACTGCTTGACCGCGTATTGCTGATTCATGACTTGAATCTCACCCATCTGATGAAGAAATCCAAAGACCATGGCTGATCGCGAAAGAGAACTTGCCATACTTCTGAAGGCGAAGGCAGACGTTGACTCTGCCTTTTCTCAGTTGAAAGAGCAGCTTGCGGGAGCGGAGTCCGCCGCTGACGATGCCGCGAGGAACGCTTCCAAGTCTTGGGAAGAGAATCTGGCGAAGATTCGGAACGCGTCTGCGATTGCGTTCGCCGGTGTGGCGGGAAGCATCGGGTTGGTCACGAAGTCGTTCATGCAGCAGGAGGACGCTGAGAATCGCGCTCGGGCGGCTACTCAGATTTCGGGCAGGTCTTGGGACGAATACAAGGAGAAAGTGGCGGGCGCCGCGGCGGAGCTGCAGGCGGTTACTCGGTTTGGCGATGAGCAGACTCTCGGCGTATTTGCGGACTTAACGCTGTTGGTCGGCGATGCCGATGTCGCATTCGATAATCTGACCGCGACGATGGACTTGGCGGCGGGCATGAAGATGGACACGGCCAGCGCGGCTCGCGCAATGTCTCTTGTATTGCAGGGTGAAGCCGGCATGTTGGGCCGCGTTATTCCCGAGTTCCGCAATCTTAAAGATGTGCTCGGCGAGAACGCGACTGAATCTGAACGCGCTGAATACATGCTGGGCATCCTCGGCCAGAAGTTCAAGGGTTTGGCCGAAGAGGACGCGAAGACCTTGAGCGGCTCCCTGCAAGGGCTGAAGAATGACATTGGTGACGTCGCACAAGCGCTTGGTGCGGCGTTCGCCCCTACGATTACTGCGCTGTCACAGTCGATTCGACCGCTCGCGAAGGACATCGGAGAGTGGGCGGGGAAGCATCAGATGCTGGTCCAAATAGTCGGCTTCGGAGCGGCGGGACTGACTGGATTTCTTGCTACAGCGAGCGCAATCGGCTTGCTCTTGCCCTCGATCACGCGGGGTGTGCAATCGATGAACGCGGCGCTGACCTTTACGCGAACACTGCTGCTGACGATGCCCGGCTGGGGATGGGTTGCGCTGGGGACGGGAGCCGTGCTTGCGCTGGCGTATGCGGTATCTGACTTCAATGAAAACGTGGGTGAATCGCCTCACAAAGTGATTGATTTCAAGGAAGCAATTGAGGAATTCACGCCGGCTGCTTCTGACGCTACGGCTGTAATCAAGGATTACACGAACGCTGCCAAGGGCCTTGGCGCGACCATGCAGAAGGACGCGATCCCTGGCGTGTCGGAGTTTGAGGAGGTAGTCGAAAAGGTCACCGAATCGATTATCCGACTCAACTCCACGCCGCTCAAGCCTGTAATCGAGTCGCCGCCAGAACCTGTGCCCGTTCAATTAAAGTGGATTCCGCCTGAAGACGTTGGCGAAGATCCGCTTGGCGAGTTTGGCGCAAACCTCACGGAACTCGATCAAATTATGACCGAGGCGCATGAGCAGGGTGTAGATAACCGGAACAAGTTAGACGAATGGTACTACAATCAGCTCGATCAGCGGAGCGAAGAGGCGAAGCAGAAGTTTCTATCCGACACGGATTTTCTGCGCAATACGCACGCTTATGCCGTGAACGCAATGCTCAGCACGGAAATGACAGGCGCGCAAAAGCGGGACGCGATTTGGAACCAGTTCAAAGCCAGCGTTGCCAGTAAAATTGCGCAGGTCACTACCAAGTATATCTGGGATGAGATTGCGAAGCAGGCCATAACGACGAAGACTGCGGCGATCGGTATGGCGGCGAGCACCTCGTATACCGCGACCGAGACCGCGAATTCGGCAAAGCGCACGGGTTCATTCATGGCTGAAGCCTACGCTAAACTCGTAGCCTTCTACGCGTGGGCAGGGCCGCTTGCGCCGGCATTCGCTGTGGGAACGATCGGCGTCGCGATCGCGGGGATTGGGGCCATTATCGCTCGGGCAATGGGAGCCATGCAATTTCAGGAGGGCGGCATCGTACCCGGGCGCGGGTTTGGAGACCGCGTGCCGGCGCTCTTGGAGTCAGGCGAATTCGTCGTGAATCGTCAGGCTGCGCAACGCAATCTCCCTGTTCTGGAAGCGATGAATAACGGACGGTCATTGCGCGGCGGGAATAACGTGTCGATCGCGATAAATCTTGACGGTCAGGGAATTCCGCTGCAGAAGCGCATTGAGATTCGCGATCTGGTCGAGGAAATGCTCCCTGCCGCTATCGAACGTGCGTTGGATGATCGCAGATTTAGCGTGAGCTACGCATCATGACATTGCAATACTCTTCTACCACCGTCACCCTGACCGGACGAACAGGCGCACGCAAGCCGCTGGACATTCAGCCGGATCGGCTGCAGAATGTCGGGGAATATGAAGATGGCACGATCGACGTCTATGACCGTGACGTGGTCGTGTGGCTCGCCACTTTTGAGATACGCGGCATGAGTCAGTCGAAACTCGCGGAACTCAGGAATTTCTTCCTTCATACCGTGAAAGGCTCGAAGCATCAGTTCACGCTTACGCCCGATTCCGGTGTGGATTTGGGAGCGGGGAACGGCGTCGCGGTGACGTGCCAATTGTTTGGCAACTTGCCTCCGCATCGCCTGTATGCTGCGCCGTCAATCTACTCGCAGAAATTCACCGTTCGCTACCGCTCGCTGGGTACCAGCACGCCGTCATGAAAGCCCTGTCCGCTAATGTCTCTGCCGGAATCGCCGCGAATTCGACGCCGCAGTTTCTGATTGAAGTTGAGAGTGCGACGACTTTGTATCGCTGGGCGACGTTCCCCTGTAATCCGGCGAATGTGTCAGGCTGGACTGGTCCTGACTTCGAGGGGAAGATTGCGAAGAACGGATTCGGGAAGATCCGACGCGCGATCGACATTCGTGAAGGCGGGAACGTTTCACAGGCGCAGAGATGGACGTTCAAGATTCCAAATCAAAGTCTGATTTCCGATACGCTCACAACCGAGAACTTCATCGGACGACGCGCGGAAGTCCGGCTTGTTTTTACCGATCAGACATCGCCGTCTTGGATGATCGCTTTGCCGGTTGCTCCGAAATCCGTGATTGAAGATGTGACGTGGGACGAAAGTCACGTCACGTTTCATTGCTCGGATAGCTGGATTAAGCAGCATCGGATTCTCCCGAAGCGCATGCTGACTCCTGATGAATTCCCTGAGCTTCCCGAATCCAACAGAAACAAAGCAGTGCCAATTCTCTACGGCAATTGGCTGTTGAATTCAGGGGCGGGCATCAATAAGACAGGTGTCGCCAGTAATCTCAGCCCTGGTGCTAGTTCGATCGTGTACCATGATTACTTCCTCGGTATCCTGAATCAGCCGCTCAAATATGGCGATGTTGGAACGGGCGCAAACCGTCCTCACTCAATTCTATGTGGGCATGACGTATTACAGCGTAGCTATCCCACTCCGGACGGGAAGTTGACGCGTTGGCTTGACGAACGAGAAATCTTCAGCTTGACGAACATACGACACGTACAGCCTGCGTTTGGAACGGTGATTGATGGCGTTACAGCAGACGAAGTGTTCAAGGCGAGCAACACGTTGTTCAGAACGACTCACTTGATACCTGTCGTCGATGTAGTCGGAACATCCGGCGCGACGAATCCTGAGTAAGCTGTTGATACAAATGACACAAACTTCGCTGTGCTTGACGCGAATGGCGAGGTTGCGTCATATGAAATAGTTGCGACAGTCGGGGAAACTGGTACAACCGCAGAGAACGTTGACTGGAAGTTCCGCATTGATGCCGTCAACCGAGTGAACGACAAGGTTCAATATCAGATTTCCAAGAACGGCACCGTGCACATTTCATGGACGGACGTTCCGGCGTATGGCTCCTTTGTTACGGTTGACATTGCCACGAAAGCGTCTCCTGCCTTGGATTCAGGCGAGGGGTCGTATGCCGGGTACCAGATTGAATTCAGATACGTCGACGTCAGCGGACATGATGCCGGGTGCGAATTCAGAATCAAGTCTGTCTACGTTCATGTTGATGAACTCGATGATGAGAATGTTGATGTTCTTATGCAGACCGGCAAGGGCCGAAAATTCGGCGAGTGGATAGATTCGCCGAAACACTCGAACTCGTTCAACGAAGGCGACTTGATCGAGAACCCGGCTTACGTCATTGAATCCGTGCTTTGTGACGAGTTAGGGCTGAAGCCAAGATTACATGTCGCGGCTATCCAAACTCAGGACGATTCGGTCACATCGCCGTTCTTCCAAGTTCTGCATGACTCAAGTCTTGCGCTGGACGGGATTGTGTCTCTTGAATGCTGGGTGAAGTTCATTTCCTTCGTTTCCGCTGGCGAAAACTTCATAGTCGCGAAAATCAACGGAAGCGGGAATATCGCGCCCTATGCATTGTCCGTTTCTACGGGAGGGAAGGTTAGGTTCTGGCGCGGTGACGGATCGACATCAAATTACCTCGAGTCCGTTGCTACGCTTTCGACGGGAGTGTGGTATCACATTGTTGCGACTGCGGCGGGCGGGTCCGGAGCAACGCGCTATATCCACATCAATGGCGTTGTCGACAACGGCTCTAGTATCATTCAGGCCGTGGCAGACGGCGGCAGCGTTCTGAGAATCGGCTTACGCGCTGGCTCGTCTACGCGGACGAATATGATTCTGGACGAGCTTCGGGTTTGGAACAGGGTAATCAGTGAAGGCGAGGCAAAGCAGCTCTATAACGGGGGCAGTGGTTATCCGAAACCCTTTTACCCGGGTAACACCAAGACATGGTGGCGATTTGACGAAGAAGGCCGACGGGAAACTGACGGTTCGACGCCTTCAGGCGCGTTCACTGTCAGCGACTCAAGCGGCAACGGGAACGACGCCTCTTCAAACAACCATACGTCCATGCGTTGGGTCACAGGCGCGAGTGCGAAGGTTCCTTATTCCGAGTCTGAGGTTCAGGAGAATGACGTGACGGTGGCGCACCCGCCGGCTGGCTTTGACGTGCTCGCGGGCAAGCGCAGCTCATGGAAGTTTGCGCGTCAGTACTTGGATAAGAGTAACAGCCTCGACATGATTCGCGACTTGTGCCGCGACGCGCATATGGCCTACTTCGTGAACTATCTGGGGGAATCTACCATAGCACGCATTGACGCGGGGGAATCGGGCGAGAACCCGACTATCCTGTCCAAGTTTCGGTTGAACGGCGACAAGACGTCGTTCTCGGTTAAGCGCGGTGACCTCAAGTACTGGTACAACGAATTTGTCTTGAGATACAAGATCAACATGGCCACCGGCGAGCCGGAAGAGTCGCTGTTCGTGAATAGTCCCGATGCGGAGTCGTTCGACTCGGGTTTCACGAATCTCTCAAGCGAAGGTTCGACCTACTGGGGGCTTTGCCGCGATGCGCATTTTGCCACGCTGCAGGTGAATCGCTGGGAGTATACGGCCACGAACATTCGTGACGCGGCTACTGCCGAATTCCTTCTGAAAGCGATCATAAAGCACCTAACGCGCAGGCCGCTGATCGTTCAGTTCAAAACGGGGTTGGGCTTAATCGGCTATGAACCTCTCGAACTGGCGCGACTGTCTCACGATTTGTTACCGGCGGCGGTGAATGCGACCTCTCGGTTTAGATTGATTGAACAGGAACTTGATCCGAACTCTTGCGAAATTACCAGTACCTTTTTTGAAGTAGGGATACCATGATGATGCCTCCGAACGACTACTCTACGAACGGTTGGGGCGAGTGGAAGAACCACGTCCTCATCGAAATCAAGAGACTCGCTGATAATCAGGAAGCCATGCGCGAAGATATTATTGCTCTCAAGACGAAAGCGGCAGTGTGGGGAAGCGTTGCCGCGTTTGTGGTTACTACGCTCGTTAATTTAGCAATAGGAGTGCTGAAGTGAAGACTCTTTTCACCCGCATCTGGAATTGGTTCGACGGGAAGAAGCTCTGGTCGATCATCTGCGCAATCTTGGGTTACCAGTTGAACGAACTGGTTCATATGTATCCGGACTGCCTGCCTATCCCGCAGCAGATTCCCGTGATCGGCGGCTGGTGCGTGCCCTGGGATTGGATTCTTGGGCCGCTGGCGCTTCTCGGTATCAGCATCGGAGGCGGGCACAAGCTCGCTAAGCGTATTCAGCGCAACGGCGCCGTATTCATGCTGTTGGTGCTGCTCTTAGCCGCTCCGGTGTTCGCACAGGGACGGATATTTGCCTTACCAATGGAGAGGTGGAACAGCTTTGACAGCGAGGGCCGGACGGCAGTCAGCTTCCGGCTGGCAACTCAACTTGTGGACAGCTTGGCCGCCGAGGGCGTGGATGGGATTCACCTCGCCTTGCATACCAACTGGGCCTATTTGGGAGATGAGCCGAAATCGATAGACCTGCGGACGAGAACACAGGTGCTCAGGGAACAGATTGAGGGTCACGGGTTGACATACATTGCGGGCGGGCCGTCACTTGCCAAGCATCACGGCAAAGGCCGCCGCTCTTACGTTCAATTGAACACGGACGCGCGTCAGGTATCCTCTGCGCTCCAGACCGTCTCAACGGACGGCAGAGGTTATGCTGAACTTGGAACCCTGAAGTCCAGACTTAACGGGTTGCCGCCGTTCACAATGGGCCGAGTAGCGGTCAAGGCTAATAACGGGGCAGGCTGGCTGTATATCAATCATGCAGACGGACAAGCGCATATCACGAAGGTATTCTGTCCGGCCAATGTTGTGACCCGCTTCCCGTTCATTGCGCTACCCAACATCACGGTCGGGCGCGTTCTGTTTCGTGGAGTTGCCGGCGCCTCGATTTCCAGTATCAGTATCATCCTGCACGACGCCATTGAGTCTGAATTGGACAGCGCGGGGAATTGGGTCGGCACGGATGCTTCTGGATTCTTTCATTGTCGGACGCTTGACCTTGCGGACGTCAACGGAATCTGGGAAACCTGCTGGAACATAGCACTATTCCCCGATGCGCCTCTGCTATTCGTCACCGATGAACTCAATGGGCCTCTCGGATGGACACCGAACTTTGATAGGCTCTATCCTGCGGGTTGGCCGCAGGCATGGGCAGGCTTCCTTGAGCGGGCGGCGTTCATGGCGTTTCACTTGACAGGCGATACGGCATGGGCATTCTCAACTGACCCAAGAGGAGACACAGAGTTACTCAGAAGGAACCGCACCTCGAAACCTGTGCCGGCGGGAATGACCTGTGACTACCTGAACTATCTTGACCCGCAGACTCCTCTTAAGCTATTGGTTTGGGCCGAGACAAGCAGGGTCAGCGAGTGGCGGTCAATCATTGAGCAGGCACGTCAACTTGAATCGAGGCCAGTAATCGGAATCTATGTTCATGAGTCGGTCAACGTGGATTCTGTGTTCGCGGCGGTCGCTGACCCGTGCGAGGTGGATTGGGCTGTGTTCTGGTGGAACAGGGAAGCACCGAACGCTTTTCCCATATTGAGACAGGTAAGAACAAAACTGAAAGGAACGTGAAATGGGAGTAAAGATTCCCCTCTCGCTGATTGAACCGTTCATTCTGCCGCACATCCCGAACCTTGTGCAGATGGCGGAAGGAACGCTTCCTGCCGAGCAGGAAGAGAAGAAGAAGCTCGCGCAGCTTGCGCTGGCCACCGCCGGAACGGAAGCGGCATGCGCCATCCTTAAGACCAGCACCAAGCTGGACGACGCGGCCATCGCCGCGCTGATCGCGGACGCCAAGAAGGACATGGCCGCTGCCGGGTGCCCGAACCTTTTCGACGAAGCCGACAAGTGGATCAACTGGTCAGAAGTCTGATCAAAGTCCCCGATGTTGCGGTAAATGTGAAAGCCCCGTCAGTGATGGCGGGGCTTGTAATTCAAAAGGAGAGACCGTATCTTGTAGCACTCTGAGCCCGGCGCCACACGTTCTACCGTAGAACAAATTATCCGAATTAATACCTAAATAATGAACTTACGTCGAACCCAAAAACACAAAAACAGGCACCTAAATACCTGTTTTTACGATGTGCGCCCACCGCGACTCGAACGCGGAACCCTCAGCTTAGAAGGCTGATGCTCTATCCAGTTGAGCTATGGGCGCGGCCAGACTTCGGACAAGAATACAACAATTGTGCGGAAAGTCAACAGACCCAGATGACGCAAAAAGCAGGAGGTAAATCCTGCTTTTACATGGAGCCGCTGAACGGACTCGAACCGTTGACCTGCTGATTACGAATCAGCTGCTCTACCAGCTGAGCTACAGCGGCGGAATTTTCAAGGGAAACCGAACTATACAAATTCCAGAGGTGTTTGTCAAGTCAGGTATGGTCTGTCTCCCGCCCGAGTTTTTTGCCCGACCAACGTTGGAAGTCGCTCCGGCGCTTGTTGGTTGTCTGCTCCAATACCGTTCATGTCTTGTGCGAATAGTCGAAACGGAAGCGTATACGGATGACGAAGCTTCCCACGGTTTCAGGCGCACACCGCGTTCGGCCATTATGCACGACAGCTTCGGTCATGTCTATGTGTATCGCAGCTACGGTGTGCACTTCTGCTTGAATTTCACGACAGACAGACGGCAGTCGGGGGCCGTGCTGATTCGCGCGGCTGAACCGCTCGAAGGTCTCGCAACGATGCGGCGAAGAAGGGGAGACGTTGCCGACTACGAACTGTGCAAAGGCCCGGGGAATCTCACACGTGCACTGGGGATTACGCTTGCGCTGAATGAGACCAGACTGGGGAATGCGATTTCCGTTATAGAGGGAAGCTGCGCTCATGTCGCACGGTCACGACGAATCGGAATCAGCAAAGCCGCCGGGCACCTGTGGCGGTTTTTTGATCGCGAGAGCCGATGTGTGAGCGGGCCGCCCGCGCTGAATCGTCAGGCGTCGCTCTTTTCCCTGACCGGCAACTCGAAGATATCCGAATAGTCCGCCTTCTTCGGCAGATTTTCCGGCGGGACAGGCGGGATTTCGGACGGCGCCATAGCTTCGAGTTCAGAGAGCGGAATGTAGTAACTCTTGAGACCTTCTGTGCAATTGCGGCACATCTCTTCGACGCGGCCGCGGCGAATCAATTGAGTGCGAAAGCGATTGTACGGTTCTCCGTGCCAGATTTCACGAAAGTCCTGCTTGAGCGCGTTGCCCATCAGGAACTGTTCATCTTTGTCAAAGCAGCAGGGCACGACGTTGCCGTTCCAATCAATCATGGTGGAGTACCACAGTCGTTTGCAGGATTGATACGTGCGTTTTGTCGCCCAGTCCTGTCCCTTGCGTTCGTAACGTCGCAACGCTTCAAGATCGGGAAGATACTGCGCGGCCTGATCCTCGCTGTAGATTTGCGTCGTCTTGATTTCGACCGTGTCCGCTCCCCATTCCTTAGCTTTGGCACGCAGATAGGGAATCTCGTGCTGATTGTGCTTCATCGGGAGCCACTGCATAACCATTCTTGGCCGCTTGCTGCCGCGCCGGTCACGCTGTCTTCTGAACTCTTTCATGTTTTCAACGACGACGTCCAGTTCACCGCCGATGCGATAGATGCGGTAGCTGTCGGGAGTCAGCCCGTCAATTGAGAAAACCAGTTCGCAGATTCCGGCGTCGAGGAGCCGCGGAATCAAATTGCGACGGTGGAGAAGAGTTCCGTTCGTCGAGACCATCGTGTAGATACCACGGCGAGTCGCTTCGGAGATCATCTCAGGAAGCTGATCATTGATTGTCGGCTCACCCTGATTCCAGAGCGCAATGACTTTCACGTATCGTCCGACGTTTTCAAGAATCCTGACGTAGTTTTCCAAGGACATCACGCCGAGGTCGCGCGTGAGTTCGCGGGCGCCGATGGGACAGAGCGGGCAGCGCAAGTTGCAGCGGCTGATCGGCTCGATCATGATGCTGATCGGATAGCCCCAAACCAGCGGACGCTTGACGACATGCGACAGAGCGTAGCCGCACGACAATGCGGTCAGATTAGCAATGAATCCGGGATGTAATGACAATCCACGCGGCAGCACGGTCCACTCCTTTGACAAAGTTGCCGATAATCTAATGGGTTTTCACTTTAGATGCAACGCTTTCGCCCTGTATTAGGTTTCCTCCCCTATCGCGACAGGGTTCCATCTCCGAGATGCCGGTGAGGATATGAAGAGTTTCGTTCTCATAGCGATTTCGGCGGCCGTCTGCGTTATCGCGTCCTGCAATCATGTGGACAGGCGAACGACGGTGCGGGAAGGCGAACCGGGTCCGTTTCCGTCCGACTGGTTCATGCTGCAGCGAAGTTGGCCGGATGCGCATGTTGACGCCGAAAGAGTCTTGGCCGGCGCGAGACGCGCAATGGAAATGCGGCGCAACACGCTGGATGAAGATCCGATGTGGATTGATGCCGGTCCGACAAACATCGGTGGAAGACTGACGGACATCGCGGGTCATCCGACCGATGACAACACCCTCTATATTGGCACGGCGAGCGGGGGGATATTCAAGTCCACAGACGCTGGTGTCAGCTGGTTCCCGATCTTCGACGATTCTCCGACTCCCAGTGTTGGAGCGCTAGCGATTGACCCGAGCAATCCCAGTATTCTCTATTGTGGGACAGGTGAAGCGAACTCTGCTGGTTACAGTTACTTCGGGTCGGGAGTTTACAAGAGCACCAATGCCGGTGTGAGTTGGTCGCAAAGCGGATTGGCGCGAAGCCGCTATATCGCGCGCGTAGTCGTGCATCCGGAGAACTCCAGTCATGTTTGGGTTGCGGCGATGGGAGAACTCTTCGCGCCGGGAGGAGAGCGGGGAGTCTACTTCAGCGACAACGGAGGCGGCTCGTGGGAGCGATTGCTCTTTGTGAATGATACGACGGGTGCTTCCGACGTCGTTGTGCACCCGGAAAATCCTGATATTGTCTATGCCGCAATGTGGCAACGCTACCGGAGCGCTGAGCACAGAGTCGCTGGCGGTCGAGGCACAGGGATATACAAGTCGACTAACCGCGGGCAGACCTGGACGAGGCTCACATCCGGACTTCCGCCCGTCGGTGACTTTGTCGGCCGCATTGGGCTGGCGATCTCGCAATCGAATCCAAACATACTCTACGCGATTTATGCGGATCACCCGGGTTACTTCCTGGGTCTGTATCGGACGAACGACGGGGGAGAATCGTGGACAAGGACGAATGACGAATCGCTGTCGAATATGTATTCGAATTTTGGCTGGTACTTTGGCAACGTCCGAGTGCGGCCGGACAATCCGGACGTGGTCTTTGCACTCGGTGTGACACTCCATAGGTCCACAAATGGCGGGACCACGTGGACGGAAATCGGCGGCGACGTTCACGTGGATCACCATGCGCTGTGGTTTGATCCCCAGCAACCGTTCCGGTTCTATTTGGGTAATGACGGCGGTCTGTACCGGACGCTGAACAACGGAAACAGTTTTCAGGACTTGAA
>JAANMU010000737.1_pt1 | contig 36220 bp, 46 predicted proteins | sample 7279701 | NCBI WGS metagenome assembly JAANMU01 (sample SAMN14094539, study PRJNA606508) | bioreactor metagenome | isolation source: A lab-scale SPAN reactor treating ammonium-rich wastewater day 57 | place: Ireland: Galway | collected 2017-03-13
GCAGACAATGTCCAAGTTATCGTTCTAAAATCATTCCAGTACTTGGCTCCATGGTTAAAGACAGCAGAGAATGTGTGCGTGAAAATGCCGTTGAGTCATTGAGGGCAATGGGCGGGCGCTCAGTCAAGCCGTACCTTCAAGACAAGAGGTTCGTCTGAGGCTTGACCTTGGCTCGAAAGGCTGCTATATTGCTCTTATAAATATGCCCGTGTAGCTCAGCTGGTAGAGCAGGGCTTTTGTAAAGCTCAGGTCGTGGGTTCAAATCCTATCACGGGCTCCGAACGTCAGATTGTCGATATATAGCCGAGCATGAGAGTGCTTCGGCAAGGAATGAAGGGCGATGATGTTGATCGCTGGCAACAGTTTTTACGCGGCCAGGGATATGATATCATTGTTGACGGAGACTTTGGCCCCGCTACAGCAGCTGCAACGGCGCAGTTCCAGCGCAAAAACAATCTGCTGGGTGACGGCGTTGTAGGAAATCAGACGTACGCCACGGCTATGCTAATGGGCATGGCTCTGCACGAGTATATCTTCGACTCAGATACCTCAAAGGTAGGGCCAGATTGGCCGCCTAAACCTAGCTTTGGCCCGTTGAGTCTGGATGAGAGGAAAGCTCTATTCGGCGATTTCAAGTACGTTGCAGCGCCTACACAGGGCAATCCAGAGGGGATCAAAGTGCTTGATGACTGGGTCAGTAAAAATCTGACCAGAGCCACCATACCACAACTAGAAAATGTGGATTACGGCCCAAAGAATGGCATTGTTTTCTGGCACGACAAGGTCAAGGATCAATTAGTTCAGCTCTTCAAGGACTGGGAAGTAGCCGGACTCATGGATCGGGTGCTGACCTGGGCCGGCAGCTACAACCCGCGCTTCATCCGCGGCTCTAGAACGGCGCTTTCAAACCATGCCTGGGCCACGGCATTCGATATCAACGTTCCGTGGAATGGCCTCGGGCATGAGCCAGCACGCTTTGGCCAAAAAGGCTCAGTGCGCGAGCTAGTGGAGATCGCCAACAAGAATGGCTTCTATTGGGGCGGACATTTTAGCAGTCGTCCAGATGGCATGCATTTCGAGATAGCAAAGGTATTGTGATAGACTCAGTTGTAGATTACAACAAATACCATATGTTGACATACAATTCAGAGACTCTGGGATAGAACTCAGTCATCTGGAACAATAAACACATAGCCTGGATCTGAAACATCAGGTTGACGCCACACACTGAGCTTACCAGAGTGGTTGGCTAAAAATGCCAGTTCTTCATCCTGTAACACCTCAACTAGGTCGCGTAGCTTACCATCTACTCTGCAATCGCGGGCTACGAGCACACAGATTTGGCTGTAGTCGCTATGCGCTGAATCATGATGGTAGCCGCGAGATTGGATCATATGAACGCCTGGCATCTCTTTATACGAGACCGGCAGATCTTTTGGAACTCCTCCCAGAGATCCGGTATAGTGCCAGCCGTAGTTAACCGCTTGATTGTGCAGTTTCGGCTTGGCTAATTTTTCATCTATAATCCAGTGTTTACCAACCGTTGCAACGATTCCGTGATCTCCAGACACTATGTCGAGATCTTTTTTTATTTGATCGCTGTGCCACTTCATCCATTCTGTAGTAGACATCTGCAAGCCGGTTTTGTCCCAGCGAGAGTGCGGTTTAAGAATGGTGTTGGCTTGTTGGAAACGCAAATCAGCGATACGTGCCGTCATCAGAAGGCACGCCATGTGATCGGCGATGCGCTGCTCGGTGGCCGCGCTGACGTTGACGCGAAGGCCCTCGATCATCAGGGCATCGTCAAAGACATCAAACTCAGCAGTGTGGCCGTTGTATGAGGAATGGATAGTCCTATAACGCACAGACGCGAGGCCATCCTTCACGGCTTGAAGGATGGCAGCCTCGCGTTCTGGCCCGTGTTTGGCCGGAAGTGTATCTATGAAGCCCACATAGTAATGGGCTATTATTCCTGGCTATTTTGTGCGGTCATCGAGCCAGGTAGGGCCTCTTTTTCGGCCTGTAACACAGAACTTTGTTGAGGTTTTGGTGGGAGCGGAGACATCCATTCTACTTGTGTGGTAGAGATCATCAGTTGATTGATAGCTGATTTGATACGTGGATCTTCCAAAAGCTTCTGGACGTCAGAAGAAATTACCAAAGTTTTCTTGTTGTATTTTTGTTGATACCGCTGAAAAATACCAGCGCGTTGCGCGGGCCAGCCAGCTTCTAATGGGTTTTTATTGATCGCATTGTCAGGCGGAAAGGCACCCCACTCTACTCCAACCTTGCCATCGTCTTTTTTGACGTTGTAGGCGTATTCAACAATTGGCTTGCCATTCTTCTTCACGGTTTTGCGTTGATAGGCAACACAAGATGCACCCGTACCGTAAGCTGCGAACGTAGCCTTGGCCCAATTGGTTGGTGCCTTATTCCACCGTGTACAAAGAGTTCGAGCACGAGCGAGCGTCCTAGCAACAGATGTAATGCAACGTTTGGTACTTTGATAGTCCACACCAACTAAATCGTTGGCAGACCATCCGCCAGGTGTCTTCCCATTTCCAATATTGATTTGGCCGAGACAAACTGAGCGGCACGTACCAGGTACTGGCGATGCTCCTTTAGCAAACGGGGTCGCAACTCGACCGTCCGAGAACCTCCAATCACAATCACCACGGCCGAGAGCACCAGTTCCGCCATGGACATCCGCACGATATCCAGACTCTTGGTTGGTTACCGTAGCCGCCATGAAAGCTAGATCACTACGACTCCAAAGCCACGGCGCATCTTTCGTACATTGATTGTGACAAGCCTTTGCCGAACCGTCTGCTTCTGACATACACTGCGTTTTGTTTTCGGATGAAGAGCAGGCAGCATGCGTTTCGTCGCTTTGTGCGTCACAAGTTTTTTTACAAATATGTCGCGTTGTTTCGTCGGACACATCAGCAATTGTCTGTGCGATTACGGCGTAACGAACCAGTCCTTCTTCATAGGATTCAGGACGAGTAAATGACAAAAGCTTTGCGTCAATTTTTGCTTTGTCGGTGGTGACGCCAGCACTTTGAAGTTTGCGAAGATTCTGATCGTATAGTTGTTGACTAAACTGCGGAGGCTTACATTTCCAATCGTGAGGATTGTCACAAAGAGGTGTTTGTTGACACGTCTCGTCACAGGCTGGCAACTGAACACGGGAGTATGTACTTTGGCCTGGAGTTACAATCTCCAGAAGCATTGCGAAAATGTATTTTGCGAACGGAGTCATTTTACCTTCCTATTTGAAAAGTACACCTGCGGATGGATCTTCCCATAGCTGGCGAAGCCATTGCCAAAACCGCGGCTGTACGTATTGTGCGATGTAAATACTGTCCTGAATTGTGTCACCTTCAAATGCTAAGCGCACAACGTTACCGACAGACTCACATGCAACAATTGGATCTTTGTGGTATATTTTTTTTGTAGGCGTCTCCGCCTTACTGAAGACGCTGATTGGAAAAGCAATATCAGCGGTGTTAACTATGAAGTCTGGTATTTTTAAACCGTGCTCCAAACCAAAAGCGGCGTTGTCTGTATGGCGCGCGGTTCTAATGATTCTCGTGCTTGTATTTTGAGACGAGATAAATGTTGTGGCAGATGGCTTATTTGGATGGGCAAGCCAAAGCTTAGGAGCCGCGCGCCCGCCCTTGGCAGCCAGCTCTGCGTAGTCAGTCCAGGCTTTTAGCCCGGACGTGTTGGGCCCGTCAAGCATTAGGACAGCGTCGATGCGGCCACGATCGCCGGAAGCCTTCAAAACGGCTGTAATCCAGCTCCAGGCGGCTGAAAAGCCCACCAAGCAAACGCGCCTCGGCCGGACGGCCGACAGCTCATTACGCGCCGCGAAAAAACCATCCAGCACACTATTATGAGCACGGTAAATCTTGGCAGTACGAATAAACCCATCTACCGAATCTAGAGTCGTTCCAGATGCTGCACCAGGCACACTGACAATAATTGGCGGCTCACGAAAAAGCGCAGCCTCTTTCTTGCAGTTCATTTTGCCACCACAAGACAAAGCTGTAACGATAATATCGCGTTCCATTTTTCGTCGCCTTATGAATATTGGTGCATTTATTTATCGGAGGAGTAAATCAAGCGCCTATCCGCTGCCTTCAAATTACTAATGGCGTTAATCGTCTTGATGGTGGCTTGCACGGTACGGGACAGCTCTTATCCTCTTAACGCTTCGCATGCGCGAAGGCAACCAATTTCTGTTTACGTCGATCGTAATTTTGTCGATTATGAAAAACGTGAAATCAAATTTGCCTTTGATGCTTGGACGCGCGCATCGAATGGCATTGTGCAGTTTGATGTACACTGGGACGTTCCAAAACCTTACGTCTTCTATAAACACGAAAAGCCAAAAGCTGACCAAGGAATTTTCATCTGGCAGCTTGGCTTATACGACAGATCAGAAGTATCAGAAAAACTATATAACGAGTATCATTCCTATCATGGGCTATTTATACCTGGCCCAAATGATTCTGCTAACATCTTGATTTTTACAGATGTAGTTGCCAGAGAGCATTTCTACCAAGTTGTGGTACATGAAATTGGCCATTTGATTGGTTTGGATCATGAAAAAGGGCACGAAGACGCCATCATGTATCCACATGCAACTGGTGATTGCATCTCAAAATGGGACATGAAAGCACTGTGTTCTATCTATGGTTGCAGCCCACGAAACCAGTGCGTAAACATCATCCCTGAGGGCTATAAACTGTAACGTTTATTCCTCTTTTGAGAAGTTGCTCAACAACTAACGGCTCAGCCTTTTCCCATTGGCAACCGCTAATGTCAAGGCTACCGAGTAGAGGTATGTGTACACTACCAGAATTGTAAGTAACTTCCTTCCCAACAGCATCGAGACAGTTATTCAAAGCATCATACCTAATTGGTGGGTTATCATCTACATCGTCATCGGTGCCATGTGCAGCAACCATGTTGATGACGCATATGTCACTTTGAACATGAATAACCTGTATCGAGCCGAGCGCCATTTTGCCATTTGAGGATCTATACCATTGTCGATAGTTAGTGCCTACAGATGGCCAGCGCTTGGCAACCTGATCGGCAAACTTCCCTACGTATTGCCCATGGTCATTTACGATTTGAAGGATGTATCTCAGCCCGGCAGACTCTGGCACCGTAGCAGATCCTTGAACAAACTTTAGCCTCCCCTGAGGGATGAAGTTACTTGGTCGAACGTGCATCTGTTTCCTATGTTCGCATTCTGTAGACGATTCGGCCCTTTCTCAAATCAAAAGGTGTAACCTCGATCTTTACCTTATCGCCTTCAAGAATTTTGATATTGTTTTTTCTAATCTTACCAGACAGCGTACAGGTAACTTCAACAGCATCTTTCATGTCGCTTAATTCAACAGAAAACATACCGTTACCACGAGCCGCAGTCACTGTGCCCTCGAACTCAAGTTTATCACCAGCCATGTTTGTTTTGTAACCTCTTTAGTATTGGATCAACAGAAGCGTGCAATGACGTAGTCGGTGGCCATGTCGTTGTCGCTATGATAATTTCTTTGTTTGCCTGAATGCTTATTGTGCCGGCAAGCTCAGCCACCTGTTTGAGAGCCTTTGTTCCGGACAACAATGGAAGCATATTTTTATACCCATTATCATGCTTCAAAAATCGCAGCCTATCGTCATTTCCTAAAAACCACAATTGATGCGTTTTATCTATTTCATTCACTAATGCCATTAACCAGTAACTATGGCGGGCAATTTCGTACGGGCCAGCAAATCTGTATATATCCGAAGTTGTTAGCTCTTCTTTATTTGATGGATATATTCTAATCTTTCGATTTTCTGTTAGTACCAGCCTGTTATCTGCCTCGTCTCGCCAAACCGTCCAATTATCTACATGCTTTAAGTGACATGAGTCAATGATAAACGGCAACCAGGCAGCATTTAGAAACCATTTGGCACTTGCTATAGCCGACGAGCGCCTCATACGTCATCCCATAATGAGTCATAGCCTATGAGTTCTTCAGGGGTTTTTGCCCCAAACAATCGATTAATTGGCTCATGCCAATTAACCTGATCCATTACGGCAGATGCATCTCCGCCAGTCATCGTATTGAGATCTAAATCGTCTTTAACTTTGCCCCAATTGATGTAGCTTTGGAGAGCTTTACGCTGTTTGTCTGTGATTGGGCGCTGCCTCCACTTGGCATCTTTACGCACGATTGCAAGCATGTCATCTTGCTCAGCTGCGACCCGAATCATTTCATTAAGCGTGGTCGAGTCTCCTTTGATGTCATCGACTACCTTGTAAACAGCTGCTTTCTCTTGTTCAAGAGATATGATGCGTCCGTAGTTCTTTTCCGGATGCATGCATATGTAGAAAGCTCGCTGTATTGGTTTGTCAAGTTTCTTACGTTCATAATGAGCTTCTCGTTTGCGTAGCTCAGCAAGCGGAATATGTCTTGTTGTGCCTGAAAAATCTACAATCAAAGTAGGATTTGCAATGTCTATGAATTTGTTCTCGGACAGCTCAAACGCATGTGCGATTCCTTCTCCATATTTTTCGTGGTAAACGGTGATTGGATTTCTGGCCAAGGCTTTATTAGATGGCGGGAACTTAAACGGCACGAACTCGTATGTACCAGTGTTGACTCGCTCATCTCGTTTAGTCCACGTAATCACCCACTGATTGTCTGCCAGCACCCATGCCGGGGCAAACCAGGTATCCTCATCAACTGTCCATCGCTCGTCTCGTTTGAGAGATATGATGACTGGGAAGTTCTCCAGCTTATCAGCGATCTTTTCTGACAAGATGGCACTAGATCGTTTTTGTGAACCATCCATGTCGCCAGCTTTTGCGACATCAGAGTACGATATGCGTGACTGTGTAATTTTTATTTTGTCAAAAACATCAACAACAATACAGTCTTTCTTATTTGGTGCCAGACGCAAGCCACGACCCATCATCTGTGTGTACAGGCCGAGTGATTTTGTTGGTCTTGCTATGCAAATAAAATCAAGATGCGGGACGTCAAATCCTTCTGTACAAACTAGATTGTTACAGAGAATATCAATCTCGCCCGCGCGGATTTTTGCCATCAATTCGCGACGCTCGTCTTTATCAGTTTCTCCGTATACTTCGCCTACTCTTACGTGCTTTTTAAGCAAGTCATAGATGGCTTTTGAGTGCGCAACATCTACTGCGTAGAGTATGCCTTTTCTACCTTGTTCTTTAACTAATTGAACCAGACGAGCGGCAACTAGTTTGTTACGGGCTTCAACGTTGACGGCTGCGGATAGTTCATTGATGGCGAAATCGCCGGCCCGCGTTTTTACGTCCGCCAAACTTACATCGGTTTTCAATATTTGAGGCTCTGGTGGTACAAGATAACCGTGGCGGACGGCCGTTCCAATGTCCATCTCAATCAGCTTATTACCAGTTGGAAGATCTCCACCGATGAAGCGGTATGGTGTTGCGGTCAGGCCGAGAAACTTGGCATAGTCATAGCGTTCCATCAAACCATGATATGATTTGTTCTGCTGGTCATAGTGATGCCATTCATCTACGACAACCAAATCTGGTTTGAAATCCTGTATGTTTTTACGATTGCGATGTAGTGTTTGTACGCTGCCAACTATTACATCGGCATCTGCGCCGGCACGCGAAGCAGCCATTTCTATCTGGACATTTAGCCCAGGAATCATTTCTGTGAACTCTGTGAAAGCCTGGTCGATTAGCTCTTCACGATGAGCAACCCACAGGATTTTGAGTCCTGGTTTATCTTTTATGCTCCAGATTGCTGTCTTTGTTTTGCCGGTTCCTGTCGGAAGAATAATTGAAGCCAGCTTATCACTGCCATCAATCCACTTCTTGAAGTTAGCAATCGCTTTTTCCTGGTAACGTCGAGGTTTTATCTCAGTCATTGCACAAATTCGCTAGTCCGCGCCGGGAAAACCGGCTTTACCAATGCCTTGTGTCTGGTTAGCTTCTCGAATTGATGTAGCTTCGAGAGTGCTTCTTTTTGTGGAAGCATGTAGCGGAACCACACTCGACTGGTATTTGGACTGGCTTCTGCAACGACGATATTACTACTGATGTTTTCTCGATCCGCCCATTCAATCATGGATGCAGGAAGCTCTCTGATAATAGGCTCTTGCATTTGAATAGAAAGACTTAGAGAGCGCGACAGATCTAGTATTTCGTGATGGTATAACTCGGCAATTGGAAGAATGTCAATTAGTCCAGAGCTGTATTTATGATAGTCTCTGGCAAATACCTGCTCTCGTGAGAGCCCGCCAACAATTAGGCCACGATGCTTTTCTGCGTATCTAACAGCATCGGCAGCTAGGCTGAACTCATCAGTAACTAAAGAAACATCGAAGTCAATATTGAATGTATTTGCTACTTGCTGACATAGTCGCGCCGTAGCCATTGAATACAAAGAAAAGCGCATGTTTGTTTGAACAACGAAACAGCGCGAGCGTGTGCGGATCAACTCTGCTCGCAGCCACTCGATTATTTGAGCCGTAAGCTTTTCTGGGTCTCGTATCATGTAAGCTTCACAAAAGAAAACTGATATTGCTTATTAGTTAGCTCGTTGCAACCAAGCGCCTCAAACAATTGAGCGCCAAGGGCTGCTATATTATCGAAATCCTCAAGTCTGGTGCGAAGACGAATTGGAAAAACGCCTTCACCATGCCTTGCTCCAATTAGCGCACCAAGCATGGCACCAGTTGTATCAGTATCTCCGCCTTGCTGAATCAGCTCAACCAATGCCGGCATACAATCCGACATCTCTTCGCAGTACTTCAAATATACGGCGGCTGTTGAGCACCAAGATTCATCAGCTTTGCTCGTAACTCCGCCTGCGGCACAGATGTCTGGAATACTATCTAAGCTGACTAGCCCCATCACCTTTTGGCTGAATACATCGCTATTGAAGAACGCCAGCTCACAATGTTGAATGGCGTCCATAATGAAGTTTGGTTTACAGTCATGTACTGCAAGTCCAACCATTACGCTTTGAAGCAAGCCGCTGCGCACGCCAAAGTTGTGGTGAGTGATCCGGCCAACATCGATAATATCAACCAATGCAGCCCTAATATCGTTGTAGTCATCTCTAGCCAAGGCCGCAGCAAAATACAAACCCAACGGAGCCGCTTTCATCGCTGGCCCGTTGCCAGTTCCTAGAGATCCATCGGCGGCCTTTTCCCATGGCACACCTTCTGCCACCCGTTGAAGAGATTCGGTAGTCGATCTTCCCCAGCCCTTATGCCTTTCTGTCAAGTAGACATGTGCATAGGATCTGGCCATTTCAGATGGAATAATGGCTTTATGTTTGATGATTGAGGTTGCGGTGGGGATCATGAGCTGAGTATCATCAGTCCATTTACCACTTCCCCGCTCTTCAGAAACAAGCGACTCTACATAGTCAACACTGTCAGCTGTAAAGTGAGGGAACTTCTCTGCAATGTCTTTTGCCCACATTGTTTCCATTGGAGCGCCAAGAGCATCTCCAATAGCAGTCCCAATGATTGCGCCAATAAACTTACTTCTTGTTAACATTTATTTTTGTATGCCCCAGTGCATTCTGGCAGCGTTTTCATTGATGAACGCAGTGTTTACGGAATCAAGAGCCTCAGACAGCTCAATGACAAACGAGCTGTCATTGTCAGAGCCTTGAGATCCAATGAGCGAAAGTGACCTCGACATTCGTTTCAATTGGTCTTGACAACGATTGCGAGACTCTTCAGCCGGAATCTGCCTGTCGCCTGGCTTGCGCGATTGCAACATCTCATCTGTATCGTCAATGTTTTCATCAGCAAGACCGATGGTATCGTGCGAATAGTGACGAATCGCGCCATCAACATGCTTTTGTTGCTTGACTTCGAGATGCCTAAAAACTTGCTTAGCAGCTGGAAGGGTTCCCTTGCCATCAGCGGCAATTTTTGCAACATGAATCTTTTCGCCTTTGTGCTCAATTTGCACGAGCTTATAGATAGCGTTGCAAGTAGGTGCGTCAGGAGTTGCAATAACTTCCGTACCAACTCCAAACCAGTCAATCGGAGCGCCCTGTTTTAGAAGCTCAATAATCTTATACTCATTGAGATCATTTGTGGCACCTAGTTTGGCGCGCAACAAATCATGTTGACTCAAAGTTCGTCTAACCCATTTGGAATTTTCTAGGATGTCTCCAGAGTCAAAACGAATTCCGCCTACACTACCATTACATTCCGATAATACCTTCTCTACTCCGTTGTAAACATGGTATGTATCAGGAAGGTAGGTAGAGTTTGGAAACTGCCTGGCCCACTCTTTGTACGCTTCAGCTTCGCCATTGGGTCCAAATGCCATGACCCAGACATGACCCATTGTACCAACACAAGGAATACCATAGCGCTCGAACGCTAAAACGTTTGAGGTGTTTGCAAAGCCGCCAATATATGCAGCGCGGGCCGCTTCTGCCGACATCTTGTCGCCGCCACGTCGGCCTCCAAATTCGGATACAGGCTTGCCTTTTGCGGCAATGGTAATCCTGGCAGCTTTGCTGGCGATCCTTACGTCGTGATTTAGGATTGAAAGAACTTTCTTCTCAACAAACTGTGCAACGCCCACTGGCCCTCGTATCGAAATGAATGGCTCATGTGCAAACGCAATGTCGCCGTCTTGCATTGCTTTTACTTCAAGTGACTTGAAGTCAATGCTGGTGAGGTAGTTGCCTAGAGCTTCATCGAACTCTACCTCTGGAAGAACTTTCTTGTAGACGCGCACATCATCTGCTGTAATTTTTAGCGTTCGCAGATAATCTAGGATGCGTTCAACTCCGCACACAACAAGGAACTTGCGGTTGTGTGGCAGTTTCCTGACAAAAGCATCCATCGTGCCAATGGTTGAATCCATTCCAGCACGATGAAAACCAATCAACATCCGCGCCTGATAGAGATCGATATCGAGTGCGTCTCTCATTTTAATTCTCGCTTGCTATGATGCAGCCTCAATATTTGGTGTCAAGCATACTACACTGCCACCAGCTTTGTCAAGCATGCGTAATTCATGGTTTTTGGGGAGGTTGGACGGACTCGAACCGTCAACCCTTACCGGTCACGCCGGTCGCTCTAAGCCCAGGGACGAGCCCTGTCCTTTCGGATTGAGCTACAACCTCCATAAGTCTTTCAACCAAAGTTCAAATTGTAATGCTCGCGCCATGCTTTGCCAGCTATACGTTCTGGTCTTGTAGTCCAAGTACAAACAGACAAAAATGATTGCGAAAATTGGAGCTAACGGTAATAAAAGCAGGCGCACAGCCCTACTGATTCTTCTACGCCTTCTCGACGGATAAAATCCTCTTCTGTCATTGATGTCTATTCCGCCTAATCGGTAGTTTTCAAATATGAAATCCAATTTCATACTCGATAATATAACACATTCTAGTCAGGGTGGAGGGACTCGAACCCTCGGCCTCCTGCGTCCAAGGCAGGCCGTCTGCCGCTGACATTACACCCTGAGAAATTGACAATTGCATATTGAGCCTTGGACGGAGTCCAGTATAAACACAGGCTCTTTCATTTCTTTTGGAAAAGTAAAGACTGATTCCCTTATTGTGAATGTTGGAGATAAGATTCTAACAGATTGATTCAAGTGGTAGTTGCCAGGTGGCAAAATACCGTTATTACGGCTCATAATCCGTTCTATGCGTTTTGCGTCGCATTTTGGTTTTGAAAGAGCTGGCGCTGATAACAGAGCAGTAACTGCTAATCCTAAAGATAGGAACTGTCTTCTTTGCATGTCTTCCTTTGTCAGAGTGGCGAGACTCGAACTCGCAACCTCCTGGCTCCGGACCAGGCCGTCTACCAATTGACATTACACCCTGTTGTTAGTCAGGACGGAGGGATTCGAACCCACGACCTCGTGCGCCCAAGGCACGCGCTCTACCAAACTGAGCTACGCCCTGATGTTTACTACTATATCCTCTTAGCCAGGTATTTGTACCTCAAAAACACTAAAGTGATGCACATGTTGAATCCATAGTTCGTCATCAAAATCCAATCTCCGGGATGTAGTTTAGCCGTGTACACAAGCAAAGTGATGAAACCAAGCATCCAACACCAGAGCATTCCTTTTGAAAGGCCATCCGCATGTCCATCACGGATTGTTTTGACGAGCTGAGGAAATCCTCCGACCGCAAGGAACAGTGTTCCAATAATACCAAAAAGATCAATCGCTGCCAAGATCTTTACCTGTCAGATTTTTGTTTGCGGCCTCGTATAACTTATCCATTATGGACAATAGTGATTTTAGTTCGTCTTGAAATTTCAATACTTCAGAATGGAATGCCCTTGCTCCGACAACATCTCCGTCTTTGATGCGTTCCGATTCATTGGCGCTAATTATTTGAAGCTGTTCTCCTAATTTGATACGACGCTCGGTGACAGCCATATCTAGATCGAGAAGTTCACGATCAGTGATTTCGATCTCTATGCGCACGCTTCCTCCGTGTATGTTGCATTCACTTTCATAATACTAGCTTCAGGACATATCTTTTTCAGCTCTGGCAGGATTTTGTGCGCACACTCTGGCTCAATATGAGTAGCTTTTAACGGAGATCCAATACTGCCTGAGATAAGATGTCGCGAGCCAACGTCGCGAACCCAATATGAGTAGTCACCAAGTTTGATGACATAGAATTCTGTTTTCATTTTCTTTCTTTCGGTTGCGGGAGAGGGAGTCGAACCCTCCTAACTAGTAGTCCAAGCGTATGAAACTCGGGGGCGGCCGTTGCCTCTATTCCCGCGGCACTAAAGAAGTCCCAAGGGGAGGTTTCGAAGCTCCAATCAGCCGACCGCATCCGTCGTTCGGTGACCCAGCGTTTGCTACCTTGGGGTAAGGCGCTCGGGGAAGGAGTTTCACCAACATCATCCGAATTACAATTCGGCGCTCTGAATATTTAAGCTACCCGAGCATTTGCAGACGTAATTGTATGAAGAAACATGCGTATAAACTCGACAAATTTTTCACCGCATATTTCGAGATATTGTTGTGCATTTTCTTTTTTAACGGACAAATTCATGTCAGAGCAAAACGGCAAGTTGCAGCGACTCCAAAATAGCTCAAACTCTGATACGAGTCTCATGAAGGTTGATTCGTTATCCTGCAAGGTGGGCGAAGAGCTGAAAGTGTTATTGGCCCAAATTCGGGCATGTCGCGAAACTTGTCGTGAAACAGCCCATCTTGTAGGTGATGTAAATGATGCAATCAAACAACAATAACGAAGTACTGAACAGGCTCACAAATAGCCTGGAAAACCTGCTTGGCCAGATTAAAGAGAGCCAAACAGAATTCGCTGCCATTAGAACCGAGTTAGCTGTACTACATGATAACGTCAAAGTGCTGTCCAGAATTGTACTGGATGGTGACGGCAACGTATCTGTGATAACTAAGGTCGCTCTATTAGATCAAAAAATTAATGATGTACTTAAATGGCAAGACTCTCATGATAATTGGGAACAAGAAACTCATCAACGTCTTGCTGATTCTATAACAGAATTGAGAGCCGAAGTCGAAGAAATTCAGCTTCAGGTTTTAAAGGCAGAAAGTCGTATCGAGCTTCATGACAAACAACTTCAGCGCGATGAACAAGCGGAGCAAGCTGCAATAGACAAGAAGCTTGAAATTGCTCATGCTGAAAGATTAAACAACATGAAACTACAAGCCGAAAGGCAAAAGCTTATATTGAAAATCGTTGGAGTTGTTGTTGCTATGTTGCTAACCTTTTTGGCAGGTTATCTAACCAACAAACAGCAGCAACATATGGAACAGAAAAACACGACTCAACATATGCCTTAAGCTGCGTTTTTTCTGCTCAACGCCCGTAGGGTTTTGCGCTTCTGGCGACGGAGCTGCACTTTCTTTTTCAGCTCAGCCGCCTTTCGAGGATTATCTTGCCGAACTTCTGTTTTGCGCTTGTTGCGAGCCCGTCGCCGCGCATCTGTTTCGGCATCAAAATTGCGCTGAACCTCTTGCGCAAGTTGCTCTAATGAGCTTTGTGGCCCGAGTTCTACCTCGATAGTTCCTGCTACTGGTGTTGGCTCATCAATCGGCTTAGTTTTCTCATCCATTTGAAATCTCCAATTATTCGTGCGGAACTCTTTTGATTAGATGTACGTGACCGAGTTTTTCGTCCATCAATTTTGAAAATAAACTAGTTGTATTTAGGGTATCAATTACTGCGTTATGCGCGCCGCGCTTTTGTTCGATGCCGGCTAATTCACAAGAGGCGGCAAGCGTCAGTTTAGGCTTGTCTATCCCTTGTTTTTTTGCTAGCTTCCTGGTGAATTCTTTGGTGCAGAGCCACAAATCGGCAGGGAATTTCTTTCCGGCAGACTGCCACATTGCATGCAGCATTCGCCTATCAAATACAGCACTGTGTGCAACAATGCATCTGTGTTCTGAGTTTTTTTGGTCTTCCTCTAAAAACGCTTCAAGTTCTGTTATAGCTTCAGTTTTGCTGATGCCATGTTGCAGATCGTATATGGTCTTGCCAGTTATCTGTAGTGCTTCTTTAGATGCACGATAAGGAAACTCGGCACGGATATTGAGCGTTTTCTGGAAGCGATCAGAGTATCGTATTACAGATATTTGGATTACTTCATGAAAGCCAGCTTTTAAACCTGTTGTTTCTGTGTCGAGTATGTAATAATGAAGCATCCCTTGCTCGGGGTTGCCTCACGGTTTTCTCGACTAGAACTTGCGAACCCAATTGATCATGCCGGTCAATAGGTCTTTAATTGATACTCGATTTTTTCGCATCTTAGTCAGGTTGACGTCTGGTCTATTTAGCCTGTAGACATTTATACGTGCACCACTTTCAACCAGCTTTAATGCCTCATCTTCATTTTCGGCGAACACACGGAATTCAACAACAACAGGAGCGGTGCCTTCAATTCGCACCTGATACCACTGCTTAGACTTTTGTTTTTCTTGCTCAGTTGCCTTTTTAGCTGCCTGTTTGTTTTTCAGACGGGCAAGCCATTCAGGCGGAGCATCGTAAGGATGGTTATCCGGGTCTAGCCAGTCTGGCTTTTTATCACCACCCGGCCCAGAAACTTTGAACTTTGCCATCGCCTGGTAATATAACCAAGGCTTGACAAACTAGATTGAATGAATTAGACTCCCTGGAGATCGTCATGGAAAAATACGGCGCTGATGATATTGGACTTACAGAGAACGAAGAAGAAGAGCGTATATTCGCCCTCTTGGTTTCCGTTGCTCGTGAAAAAGCACCCGAGACTATTTTGCGGGCCGCTGGCGGATGGGTGCGCGACAAGCTTCTGGGCCAATCATCCCACGACATTGACATCGCTGTCAACAACATGAGCGGCGCTAGGTTTGCTGGGCTGGTTGCGGAGTATATGGAGGAGCGCGGCCTGAAACATGGACAGATTGCCGTCATTGCTGCGCGACCTGATCAGAGCAAGCATCTCGAAACCGCCCAGCTGCAAGTGTTGGGTCATGTTATCGATTTTGCAAACCTGCGGAAAGAGTCGTACGCCGATTCTAGAATTCCGGTCATCGAACCTGGCACTCCTTTGGAAGATGCTCAGCGGCGAGATCTTACCATCAACTCGCTGTTCTACAATTTGAATGATGAGATGGTCGAAGACTGGACTGGGGCTGGTATTCAAGACCTAAGAAACGGCATTTGTCGCACCCCAATCGATCCTGTACAGACTTTCATCGACGATCCTTTGCGCGTACTTAGGGCCATCAGATTTGCATCGAAATTGCATTTTGATGTGGTCGATGAACTTGTAGCAGCAGCTTCTAGCCAACGGGTTCATGAAGCGTTCAAGAACAAAATCTCAAAAGAACGAGTCTGGGCCGAAATGATTGGGCAGGCTGAGCCGCACGGATGGAAGCAGGGTTTCCTCATTGGCCCAAATCCGGCCTACGCTTTGCAACTGGTACACAAATTCGGATTCAGAGACATTCTATTCCGTCCGGAAGATGTTGATTTACATTCGTGGGACGACGACCAAAACAATCCGCACCACGATCTCGACATTTGGTCTCACACCGTTGCTGCGTTCAAAGCTCTACTCATCGATTCGCTTGGTGAGGATGGGTTCAGTTATCGTTTCAGTGACGAGGATATGGCAGTTCGAGTCCTAACGATGATTCTGCATGACATCGGAAAATGCCATCCCGAATACAGGCAGCAGCAGGCCGATGGCAGAACCACGTACAAAGAACATGAAATCGGGTCAGCTGATTTAGCTGAAATGGTTTTGGCTAAACTCAACGCTCCGCTTGGCATTCGGAATCGCGTGGTGCGGCTAATCGGACAGCACATGCGATTGCATTTGTTGCCGGACAATCCGACCGATCGTTCTTTGCGGCGGTTTCTAAAAGAGCTGGAAGACGACTGGCATCACTCCGTAGACGTGGCAATCGCTGACGCATATGGAAAAAGGTCTGCCAGCGGTGATTTCTCCATTCGTGAACGTTACGAAAAGTTCCGTGAGCGTATGAAGACTCTTCTCGAACAGCAGCAGGGGCAGACGACTGTGGCGCGGCCAATCAACGGTCACGACCTAATCTCTGAGCTGTCTGTCAAACCTGGGCCTGATATGGGTCGGTTGTTCAAAGCTCTAGATGAAGAGCTGTTGGAACGTCCAGAGATGACGCGCGAAGAGGCTTTGGCGTTCGTTCGCAACTTGCTTTAGCAAGGCACCCAGCGACCGTCTCTAATAAAGCCATGAGCCCCGCAGCCCATGGGGCACAGAAGTGATCCTGCAATTGTCAGGTGCTCTGTGTCCTGTGGGCCGCCGCTCATTAGACGATGCCCTGTTGAATCAGGATCTGGCATCAGGCGTAGCACACACCACGCTTGGCATGATGGATGATGCCAGATGAAACCTTGTCCGTCTTTGTGCCATGCAATGTAGACACGGTTCCCTAGATCAATTGCACCCGGCTCATTTGCCGGATAGTCAACGTTACAGAGCGATAGAATTTGTACTGGACTATTAAACATAAAGAAAAACCCCAATATTGCTATTGGGGTTGGGTGTTCTTTGGGAGCGAGAACTGGAGTTGAACCAGATGTTTTCGGCTTATGAGGCCGACGTGGAAGCCGTTTCACTCTCTCGCCACAAAAGGTTCCTCGTATCGAGTAACAAATCTGTTTTTTGCTGTTGTCGCTTTCGTAGAGCGATGCCTATTCCAATTCGGCTATATCTCCTAGAACGGGGATAGCGGGACTCGAACCCACATAACGTTTGCGTGTAAGATTAGTTGATTGATACGAGTTAGAGGGCCGTACCGGAGTCGAACCGGAATTTGCGTGTAAGTCTCCGAGAATGCTTCGTGGAGAAACGAGTACGGATACTGGTTAGCTTTGTTTGCTTCTGTTTGAAAATACAGACGAGGAACCGATCCTCTGTGACGGCCCATTGGCACTCTGGGAAGGACTTGCACCTCCAACCTCCGAAGTTTTTTCGGCGCTCTGTTTGAGCTACCAGAGTATACAGTTTATCATATCCGAGTGAGAAACCTGAATTGCTTTTTTGTTTGCTTATGCGGCAAATGCTCTACCAACTGAGCTATCTCCCCATGTTTTTGGCTTTCGCCTGGTGGGGAGAGCAGGACTCGAACCTGCGCTTCGCGTGTAAGGTTAATCGGATTGGATATGATTAGCGGAGGTTGAGGGATTCGAACCACTCTATTGCGTGTAGGTTTTGTGCGATGCCTCGAAAAGGCGAGTAACAATACCGGTTATCAAATGCTTCTGATTTACTGTCAGATTGGTACCCAGTACCATAACCTCCGTGATGTTGATTGAAGTGCTTTATTCGAACCAGAACGAGTGAAGATGCTGAGTATGTTGCAAGGACAGGGTTTGAACCTGTTACCTCTTCCTTCTAAGGGAAGCGCTCTACCCAATGAGCTACTTTTGCGTGTAAGCCTTCTTCTTATGTTCTGGAGCGAATGAAACACTTCAATCAATCTTCTGAAACGCTCGATTCGGACTAGCACGAGTAAAGATGCTGGAAATGCGTTTTGTTAAACTTCTAGCCCATAATTGTGACCTCATTTGAGGTAGTGGGCTAGGTAGGATTCGAACCTACAAATTCCAATTTATCAGATCGGCGTTTTACCTTTGCGTGTGAGCAATCCTGGATGTGCTAGCACGAATCGAACGTTTCAGATTTCGTCAACTGTCGTATCCAAACTGGTACGAGGGAGCATGCTGATTTTGTTGCAAAGCAGGATTTGAACCCGCTCCTTTGGTTTACAATACCAATGTTCATCCAGTGAACTTTTTGCGTGTAAGCAGGCTGATGTGTTCCAGCCTGGATACGACATTTGACGATTTGGTTGGGTGTTGTATTCGATCGGGCACGAGTGGTTGCGCTGAATATCCTGTCCGAAACCGCCTCTACTGGGCGGTTCAAACAGGACGCACATGCCGAAGCGTGTAAGCGAGAACCTGTTGTGCCGGGTCGAGTACAACACCCTACCAGAGACTATTCAGTTGTGAAAGAACTGGTTTGGGCTTCTATATATCAATCTATTACCAGATTGTCAAGGTGCCCAAAGATTTTTTTCGTCCAGCTGGCTCGGGAGGCTGTTGGCCGCCCCGAGCTGCCAGATTTTTCAGACGCGGACTGCGCCGCCTGGATGTATTTGATAACCTACCTTCTGGCCGCTGTCAAGAAAAATCTGGACAGCTTTTGCTAAAATCGAGGCCGTCTGTCCGATGAACGGTAGGTGCTCTCCATCCTCACAGGTGGCTGCGCCTCCGGCCTCTACGTCTATAGTGAAGTTTTCGTCCCAGATTACTCGACCAAACATTCCGTCTGCTGCAAGTGCTCCGTGCAAACAGGCAATCTTATTTTTGCGGGCGTACTCTTGCACCAGAATGCGTGCTTCTGCGTTGTCCAAGCAATCGACAATTAGATCGGATTTGCCCAGCAGTTGCTCGACGTTTTCTTTTACGAGTTTATGAGGGACAGTTTCGATTTTAGCGTTGAAAAGAAACTGCATCAATTGGCCAAGCGACTGTGCTTTCCCCTTACCTACAGAATTGCGGGCATGGAATTGCGACATGACATTTTTTTGTTCGATGCGGTCGAAATCGATTACACGGATCTTCGCATCGCAGTTACGAATAAACTGAACCAAATGCGAACCCAGCGCTCCAACTCCAACGATGACTACCGTCTTCATGCTCTTGTCTCCTCATGTCTTCCGGCTTTTCTAATAATCGTAAAGATACAACCAGAGTTTTCCCCCTCTAACGACACGCGAAAGACATCTCCGTTGTCTTTTTCAAACAACAGGAATATCGTCTCCTGTTTGTATAAAACATTCAGGAGACGACACCCTATGAGATCGGTTAAATCCATTAGTTTCCGAACGGAGTCTTCGGACGAACTTGGATCAAGTTGTACGGACGCGCTTCGTTTGCGGCGAAGCGATCGACAACGAAATCATGGAAGTCCGCACGAGCATCCGCTCGAATACCTGGAATGTCACCGTTGCGAACGGCTTCGGTGACCCACTGTAGAACATCACCCTGAGTCGCATCGAACGACACCGGATCTGGCAAATCACCATTCTGACCCGCCCACGTGATGTTTACCCTTGCTTCATTGACCTGGATGATATTGTCCACCATTTTGTACCTCTATTGGTTTTTGGTTAAAGTTTGATCGCTTTCGCAATTCGTCCACCCAAGGTGGTTCTTCGTAATTCGGTTGTATGAGTGAAAGTGAAGCGGCTTTATTTGCGTCTTGAACAAACATGGAGTTCAACACGCCACGGCTGGAATAGATTAGCTGGTAATCATGCTTTCCAGGCCCACACCACTCAAAAACCGCAATAGCATCGCCGCTTATGATTGGCCATAGCAGGCGCTTTCCAAGAGCAGCCTCAACAGCCGCAAATGTTGTAATATCTGTATACGAAGGGCTGGGCATACCATAGCCAGGATGGCTATGTGCAAAACCGCTTATGTTGTCACGGTTATTCCACAGCACATCCCATAGCGTTGAGCTGTCAGGCAGTGAGCCACCAGTTCGATTCTGTGGCTCGTGCCAGAATAGCGCCTGCCCTTCGTTATCTATAACGACTCCGGCTTCGATTGACATTAATACCCTTCAATTTTATTGAGATTGCGAATCAATCTGTTGATTGAGCGCTTAGTTTCTTTACCGCCATCGTCCCAGCCTTCAAGCCAGATTGTGTCTTTCAAAGCAATCTTCAAGCATTCTATTAGCTTGTCAATTGTTGATTGATATACCCACAAAGGATCTAGCTTTGAAAGGTGTATGATTGTTTCGGCTGAAGCCCGAACTTCATCATAATCGAAATTCTTTTTTGAACAGGCGCGTATGATTTCTTTTTCGTTTATCATAACGGCTTTGAAATCACATGCCGTATCATTATCGAATGTAGAATATCCCCAGGCTCCCATATTTATCTCCTATTTAGTCTACGTGTCTAAAAACTACTAAGCGACGCTCTCTTTGCGCTTGTCGAATAACTGCCGGAAGCGACTCCAGCGTAAAGAAAGTATCTCCACGCTCACCAGTGGCGTGATCAACAAGGCAAATCCCAGCATCTACTATCCTCATTGTGTTTTTGTTACAGACGCATTCGAAGCGCTGCCTATCAAGACGGAATCGAACAACAACTTCGTTACGATTAGCGGCGGTACGATGATCGAGATATTGTGCTCCACCAACCGCAAGAGCTGCTCGCGCAGCCGCTGCGAAGTCTTGCATAGCAACCTCTCTTCGACCGGCACCGTCACCCAACGTCTCCATTAGTTTTCGGCGCTTCTCTTCACGTAGTCTTTTTTCCTCTTCTTCTCGACGAATCCTTTCGGCCTCTTTACGCCTCCAGGTTTCGATACTGAACGCAGCATCTAGCGCCGGAACAACCCCAGGAACGTCATTGACTGAATCTTTTTGGTCTAGGAATGCCGTAAGAACGCTTTCTTCCGGGCCGAGCGGCATGTCCAAACCATCGTAAAACAACTGTCCTTCATCGCTGAAACGACCAGCAGTCACACGGACGAATCTGTCCAAACCAGGCTCGATTAGAAAAACACGTTCAAATTGTGCCGGCAGATCTTTAATCTGTGGAACAATTTTGACGTTGTCTGGAACTAGAAAATCTCCAACTAGATAACCTTTTACCTGTTGCTTCAAGACGCCCATCGGCATGTCAGTTGATTCAACCCACGATGCTTTTCTGGCGCTTGTCTTGAAACGATGCCAACCATGTTCTGGAGGCAAGCGCCCATCGATTTGCCAGGTGCCATTGAAGGTATAGAGAGACCTTCCCCCTACCCACGGGGCTACGATTTCCTCGTTTTCCGAGGTCTGAAGAAGGTCTCTCCACCCCATTTTACTGTACCGTTGCCGTGGCCCAAATCGGCTTCTTCAGCAGATCCGTCTTCAAAATCTCGTCGATCAACGAGAAGCGCTGACGTTGCTGGCCGGCTGTCGTTGTGCCAACCGGCGTTGCCGCAATGAGACCACGAATCGTACGCGGAATTGCATATACATCCGCGAACGTGTTGTTGTCAACCATGAAGCACGGTACTCCGAGCGCTGTCGCCGTTTCCTGTACCGCATAGCGGTGCTCGCCCCAACGCGGGCTGACCACCTTGATTAGGCCGAACGCCATCGGTCGCAGGCCGGATTGCGTAACCGCTTGAGTGAACCTGCTAGCACCTTCATCACCGATAAAGATGAAGAGCACATCTTCGTCTTCCTTCGGCTTGTGATGCTGCAATGCTCGCACACCAGCTCCGTAATCCGTTCCGCCGCCAGCAGAAATGCCCTTGAGAGCATGTTGTACACCGGCAGCAGTTGCCGACTTGATGATGACTTCTCGGCCGACCGTATTGAAGTGGCAGACATGAATGCGATCGAGCGGGAATGCCTGGATGAATTTCGCCAGATATTCCTTGGCCGTTTCGATTGCGCCTTCCATCGAGCCAGAGCAGTCGATGATGAAGTAAACACGCATGTTGCGCATTACTTCCTCGGCCGCCTTCTTCAAAGCGTTGTCGCTTGCCTCTTGTAGCTTGTCCTTTGCGTCCTTATTGCGAACGCGGAGAGCAATGTTTGCTGCACGCATATCCTCCGCAGCCTTGACAGCCCTTTCCCAACGATCCTTGATTTCCTGAATCTGCAAGAGACCCAGGTCTTCCAAAGTCGGGGTGTGGTTGATCAAGTCTTTGTCGGAGAAGCTACCTGCTTCAACAGCTGCCGCAACAATAGCTCGCGTCAAACCGACCTTTTGCGGTACGAGACGAATGACGCGCTTGTATGACGGACGATCCTGAAGAATCTTGTGGCAGATTTCTTCTTCGGTTAGTTTCGACCAATCTTCTGCCTTAGTTACTTCCTGACCAATCGCGATCGTGCGACGACCGTCCTTCGCTTGGACTTGCTTCCAACGAAGCAGCTCGAAGAATTGCTGCGTCTCCGGCTTGAAACCGCAACGACGCGCAAGCTCCATAACCGTTCGACGGTAGCCTGCCTTCACCAAGCCCTGGAGCAGTGGAATGTTCTCTTCACGATAACGCAGCCACTTTTCCGTTGCCCGCGTCCAACGACCCAAGAACGGCTTACGGCCAGAATGACCGAAGCCCAAGTCCTTGTTCACCGCAATGACTTGCGGCAAAGCAAGAACATCATGAACACGAAGCAACATCTTCGGATTCAAGTCCTTGTTGTCCTTTCGGCGCAGCAACATCATTGCCTCACCGACGTCACGGAAGTCATCGTCGTAGAAGAGCACTTGGCCGTCTTCCGTAACCGGCGCACCACGTCGGGATTGCACCAACATGAATGCGGCCATGATGACTTTCATGTCACGATTTTCCTGGTTGTAGACATACGAGGCCCAGCGAGCCGCGAACTCGTTGTCCAACTTCCAGACTTCGGCAACCTGCTTGTACATCCAAGCCGCAACTTCCGGGAAGATGCCTGCCGGACGGTACTCGCCGACCTTTGTGCGGCCATCGAAGATACCACCGTTGTCACGGAGTACACCAAGGCGTACACGTCGAGTTTTCTTTCCGATCTTATCCAAGCGATAAACGACCTTTTCGCCGTTCTCTTCCTTGTGAGTTACCGGAGCCCAACGCACACCAGTGACAGACGACTTGTCGGCCACAACCACACCAGGGCGATTGTGAACCATGTGATCGCTGTAGCTGAGCACGGTTTGAATGATCCTCTCAGCCGGGCCGAGATTTTCACGAGTTGTATCAGCGTTATTTACCATTGTTTCCTCCGTTATTTACCACGGTCTGTTTGGGGAACAGCTGCGGCCATCTTTTGCTCAAAGAACTCAGGTGGCTTTGCTGTAGAAAGGTCTAATTGAAAATCAGGTGTTGGTTTAGCTATTAGTTTTTGGTTGAATTCCTCTATCTCGCGCATGGAAAGGTCAATCGAATCATCTGCTACGACGGCGGCCACTGGCCTGTTGGTTTTGATGATTTCTCTTATCGCCTGCATTTCTATTCGACTAAACCTCGCACCACATACTTCGTAATCAATCCATGCTTCGTATGACAGAGGCGCGACCATCTTGAGCATCCCCGCCATGATTTTTCCGTATTGCTGGATTTCCCATTGTGCATGAGAATCGACACGCAATGTTAGAAAATGTAATAGATTATGCAGATCGATTTTCCAATACCACTGCGTATACGTCGAGAGAGGTAAGTCTATTCTTGCCAGCTCACGAGCAATATCAGCAGATGCCAAATCCTCATACAGTTCTTTGTTGCGTTCTCTTATTAGATTCCAGCGCTCAACAGTTACCTTGTATTCTGCGGAAGCTATTTCGTCTGATCTTCCTTGATTGTTTGTCGCACTCTGTTTTTTGAATTGGTCTTGCCGAGGAGTGTAGAACAACATCGGCATTAAGCTATACCTTCCACTATACTCATTCACGTTTGCAGTACGATGTCTAATCCACTGACGCGCAATAAACATTGGCATACAACAATGAAATTTCAACTCTACCATTTCGGAAGGTGTTGTATGCTTGTGCCTTCTCAAGTAACGAATTAGGCCGCGTGTCTGAGACACCTTACGAGTGCCGGCACCATAGCTTACGCGCGCGGCTTGCTCGATACAGGTATCAGTCCCCATGTAATCGACCAACGATACGAATCCGTGATCCAATACTGGGAAATAGAGACCTAATAGTTGTTCTGCTCCCTCGCTTACAGGACGTTTTGTTTGGATTGACATGATTAGCCAAGAACTTCCGCCAACCCTTTGACAAAATCGATTGTAGAATGCCTATCACCTGTTTGCTGAATTGTTTCAGCAACAACGCTTACCGGGAATTTGTGGTTTAGATACTGTGCCAGTCGTACCACTTGTTCGACTTTTAACTGATTCAGTTTGATGTTGTGATAAAGAAAAACGCCTTGATCATCGATATCAAACATCAATTTGCACAGCGGGCCATGCTGTTTGATGTCTAGCAAAGTTCCAATGTGTTGTCCGGCACCAACTATGTGATATCCGGCTCGGTAGCTCTTACCGTTAACAACTTGTTCCGGAACTGGGCGATGTACTTGGTAGGCTTCGTAGATGCTTGCCAAAGTCGCGGTTCCGCCGAAATCTGTTGCTAGTAATTTGAGCAACTTTTCGAATTCTGGGTCTTGGAATAGTTCTTTTGTTTCTTCGCTAATTTGCATGACAACTCCTGTTTTCAAATCACGACATCGTGCGGCCGACTCTCGATAAGTCCGGCGTGGCTCACCGTGACAAATTCTGGGTCTTCTCGCAGATCGTCTAAATTGGAGACTCCTTGATAAGACAAGCCACTGGCCACGCCCTCGACAAGTTTTTGAAGCACGTTTCTTACTGGGCCTTTATATGGGACTAGTGCTGCCACCCCTTCTATGTGCGTCGTCTTGTGTGTTGAGCTGCCTACGTAGGTCTTGTACTTAAAACCGTCGCGTTGTACTAACTCACCAGGAGATTCATCGGTGCCCGCAAGCAAGTTGCCAATCATTACCGCGTGTGAAAAACACAACGCTTTTACAATGTCGCCAGCCGATCGAATTCCTCCATCTGCAATTACCTTGGCTTTTTTTACTTTGTTATAGACATCTTCAAGGGCGGTTAACTGAGGGACACCGTTTCCGGTTTCAATCCTTGTTGTGCACAGAGAGCCAGGGCCAACGCCAACTTTGATGACATCTGCTCCTGCGTTCCATAGCCTTAATGCTCCAGATCCGGTTGCTACATTTCCTGCGATGATAAGTACGTTTGGATATTTCTTCGCTATCCATTCGATCATTTGGACACAAAGCTTGTGGTCTCCGTGTGCGACATCAACACAAACAGCAGCCGGCGGATTATCCATAATCGATTCAAGAGTATCTTTATCTACTTCATGTACTCCAACAGATATTCCTATTGGAAGCCTATTATCAAGCGAATCTTTAGTAAGCTTTAGATGTGTTTCGTGTAGTTGAAGTTTTTGTGATTTACAAAACCTGTGCAATATCGGAAGCCCACCAAAGTCGGCCACCGCCGCTGCCATTGCTGGCCCAGTGACTGTTTTCATATTTGCTGACACAATTGGAACTTTTAGACTTACTCCTTTCCCGAGATTGACACTTAAATCAATTGTGTCTCTTGAAATTACATCACTATACTGCGGCACCAGCAAAACATCGTCGAAGGTGTATCCCTTTGTAATTCTCATTCGCTCTCCAAAAACAAAAAAGCCGTCGCCCGGTATGCGCCCAGGCGACGGCCTCTCGACAAGAGAGTTTTTCGCTTAACTGGGCGGCCCTGTACTAGCCCCTCCTTTATTGGAGGGGATACAGTAAAACACTGGGCTTTGGAGTGCGCGTTTCATCAGGCTGCTACCTTTGCTAAAAGTGTTAGACTTCGAATTAGAACTAAACGCTCACCCTCTATCTTGACTTCTGTAGCTGACCTTCTATCGAAGATCACGACATCACCTGGGCTGACCGAGTGAGGTCGCAAAGTGCCGTTTTCCAGCAAAATGCCCTCACTAACAGCCAAGACTTCTCCCATTGCGGTCGTCTCTTCTTGCGCCGTTCTAGGGATATAGATACCACCTTTGGTGATATCGTCCTGCTGTTTTTCACGCAGGAGTATTTCGTCGTTGAGCGGTATTAGCTTCATCATCAAGAACCTCCCGAGCCCATATATCAGGCCGGGAAGGTCTTGATGGGCTCAACGATCCGAAATCTCAAGAAGATATCGGATGGAGGACTGAGTGTCCTGTTTTTTGAAATCGTAGGTAATCATCTCGTCATTATAAACGCCGGAACGATTGGCCTTACCGTAAACCGAGTGACAGCCTTTTGGCGGGCCCTTGTAGAAGGATGGCCCACTTGCAATGTGCATTTTGCCCATCGCAACGTCCAGCAAAAACATGAATCGAGAATCTTTGTGGGCTCTGCCGCCCGTCCAATAACCACCGTCCGTGTAGTTCAATGATTTGGTACTCTGCCAAGCGAAATACTTGCCGTCACCGAACATCGAGCCAGTATGAATGGCACCGGAAGGGCGAACCATCAAGCCACGGGTTGTAATTCCCGCCAGGTTCGCTGACCTAGTTCCATGCCAGCAAAGCCATACATTGGCATCAGTGTAAAGCTTTTTTTCTTTGCCATTCAGATCTGGTCTTTGATTTGGAACCCACAGGCCAGATTTACTCTTAGAAAGCCCAGCAGTCTCTGCTTCGAAAGTGTGCTTGCCGAATTGCTCGGCGATTCGTTTTGCGTTCGTTTGGAAGTGATCCCACTCGCCATCTTTTCGATGAAGCTTCCAAATCGATTTGACCTTTGCCGATCCGTAACCGTGACCACCGACTTTGCTCATCTGGAAATAATCGGCGATGAACTTGAACAAAGGATCAAGTGGGTCGATGAGTTCGATGTCCGCGTTGAGAGCTTTGTATTTATCGTCTAGAGAAGCATCACCAGTGAGCTGAGCGCCAACCTGCTTTGCATCCAATAGCGTATCGAGGTCGTCTTGCTTCTGCATCACCTTGTCGATCGAGTCGAGCAGAAGATGATCCATTTGGCCACGTGAGCCAGCTCCGAGATTGTGAGGAATCAAGCCATAGAAGTCGTTGGTGATTTCCAACAGCTTGTCCAAATCCTTTTTTGTGAGTTTCTTCGTTGCGTTGACAATTTGTTTCGCAGCATCGAGACATGCTTGGCCGTCGTCGATTTGCTTATTCGTCAATTGGCCAAGCGGGCACTTCAAAGTGGTGACGACGAATTGCTGCTGCGAGCCGAACAAAATTTCGACAAGACGCTTTTGTCCAGCCGATAGTTTCGAGCGAGGCGTTCCTGGAACAGTTGCGGCCTCTTCGTTTTTGAACGTGACCGGTTTCGTGATGTTCTTTGCACTATCGGAGCCGTATGCTCGTTGTGCAACATCGATGTCTCTGTATCCTTTCTTCCGTTTCGAATTCAGAATCTTCTGGTAGTCTTTGCGAGCTTCACTCTCGCTATCGTAGTAGCGCCATTCTTTGCGCTGGGGCTTTCCAGTAGGGCCGTACATCGTGAAGATTTGGCACTTGTTTCCGGAAAGCGGCACCTGCAATTCGATGTGATAGAATTTGTTGCTAGTACCCTGTGTCTTGTTCCGCTCTCCGGTGAGATCGAAGTTGTTCAGCTCGTTGACTTCGGCCACCTTATATTGGCCTTCTGCGATCAGCGGCGAGTCATGTACGGCTGCGGGCATCTGGGTCTCCTCCGCGACGGGCTTGTAGCTATTGTCCCGTTGCGCTACTATTAGGCTCGGGCTGGTATTACCCGATGTTTCGACAATACGCCAATTCTCAACTAGATGCAAGATCTAAATGGTGGTGCTAGAAAAGGCGAAGCTTTGTGAGCACTTAGCGCCATTTACGACTTGGCTGCGTCAGGATCTACCTCAATCAAATACACATCAACAGAGTGGTCGTCGTCGAACGACAGGCTCATTTCGGCGTTCGACTTTTTTATCTCTTCTGGAAGATTCTCGCCAAGAACTTGCGCAATCATTCTCAGCGCTATTTCAGGTTCGATCTTTTTGTATTTGATCATCTAATTCCTCTGCAATTACAGAGGAACTGCGTTGTTTTTTCTCGACTTTTTTGCTGTCTAGCATCTTCCTCATCGAGAGTCAAGGATAATGCTCCTGAGCTGCAAAGCCGCGGAATTGCTGTCATTTTTGAACGAATCCAAGTCAAATTGGACTGCTCGAAATCCTGACTTTTCAGCTGCCAGAACGTTTTCTATTTTGTCATCAACGTAAACGCAGCCGTAGAAATCTTCTTCATCCAATAAGAAACTTTGAAAGAATAGTTTGCCAGGCTTGCGCACACCAACTTCACAACTGAAATGCTGAATGCATTTATTGAAAACGGGCGGAAAGGTGTCGCGAATTAGTTTAGTATGATCTGTTCCAATATTGCTAAGCAAAGCAACACGGCCCATGGCAGTTAACTCTTCAAGCAAAGCAACCATCTCAGGGACAGGATACACACACTTTGACCAAGCTCCATGCAATTCGTCTAATTGTTGTTGGCTTATCCAAACGCTGTTCACATTGAATTCATTGCGGAAATCTGCCACAATATCTGTTAGCCCGATATCGTGTGCGGCAGCATTACACAAAGCGTAAACTCGCCTTTCTTCCCACCCAAATAACTGACCAACCCGCTCGATAAATGGGGCTAGGTCAACTTTGCATAAAACGTTTCCAATATCTAATGCTACGTTCATTTTGTCTCCAATAGCTCATGTAATTTTGGATAGCCCTGCAAACTTAATTCTACGGTATCTGTAGTGTAGTGCAAACTATCTAATTTGCTAATAGCATATCTTTTGTTATCTATTTTACCAATATCTGTTCCGAGACCATAGTACTCGCAAAACAAAGAATTAAGTAAGCTCTCAGCATCATCTGGTGAAGGAGAAATAGCTATATGATTCCTGTTGTAAATAACATCTGCTACAAAGCTAGTTTCTCCAGCGCACAAGAATCCTTTGTAGTGTTTCCTAAACAGCTTTAACCCTTCCGACCGTGCGCGGGCATTATCGGAACACTGAAACTTACGCGGCAAGTCAGTATATGGAGTAACCCACTCAAATCCTTCAACAAGTATTGGGCGCATTGGAACATCGCCAAAAGGCGAATACACCAAACGCCGCTTGGCATTTTGAAATGCCCTTAACATGCCAGATGTTGACGCTAACGCCGTTTTGTAAACCGCTTTTGGGAATTCCCAAACAACGCCATCAATGAGATGTAGGGGCGTGCAGCTCCACAAGGTAATGTCTAGAACAGAGGCTATATGTGCGCTAATACGCTCGCCATCACTGATGATTAAATCTGGCTCAAATTCAACAATATCGTCCAATAATTTGGTGACACCATCAAGATCTACAAATGGCACTCCAGAATAACCGAATAGATTGTTTACCTCTTTTTTGTTAAAAGAGTTCTTTGCCTTTAATGCATTCAGTGTCCAATCTATTTTGGGCACGTATTTGTGCGCAGACATGTACGCCGCAACTCGCACCACGTGATTGGTGCAGTTGTCCAAAAATCGCTTGAGCTGTATGCCAGCGCCAGGTCTATTACCAGCGCTATACAGAATCTTCATCAGAATAAGCCTCAGAAAATGTCTTAGCAATAAATTCTCTGATTGGGTCAAATTGCTTTAGGAACAATTCTCTGGTCATCTTAACGTCGCCTTCGGCCCTGTGTGCCTTAGACTTAGTGACACCAAAGTCACGAACCAAAGAACTAAGATTGTAACGGCTTCGGCGCTTGCCTGTGCAGACATCTATGAAGCGTGTGATATCTATTGTGTCCAGCGTGAAATTGCTGAATGGAAAACTGTGTGGTGTTCCAGCTTTCCTCCAAAGGCCGCGCATCATATCTAAGTCGAACCTGATATTCTGCCCAAGCAATACTCGATCCTGTACCGTAACTCCGTCCTGCATAATCCATGCTTCTATTTCGGATACTACTTCAGACGGCTCTCGATAAGTTTCGCGCCCAAAAGCTGTCTTGCATAAAATATCGTCGCGTTTATGTCCGTTGACTTGAAGCGCTTTGTCAGAAATAGCTACTGGATTTAGCGCCTTCAGATGCCACGTTTTTTGAATATCATCCGAGAGCCTCCAGAACGAAACTTCTATGACGTCATTCTGTTCAGGATCAAGGCCGGTGGTTTCAGTATCATTTACGTAGATTACAAATCCCATTCTATCGCTCCTGGTTAGAGCGATTCCTCGTCGTTACCGCGCTCGACAGGTTTCGGAGGCGTGGGCGGGGCAGCCTTACTTAAATGAAGCATTACGTGTTCGGCGACCACATGATCAACCGGGATCTCAACAACGCGCTCATTTATATTCCGTCGCACGCGAAAAACAAGGTGCGGAATTTTGTTCCTGACATGAACGCCCTCAAATATAATTACTTCAGACATTTTGCAACCTGCCGCTTGAACTCTGATATTGTTTTCCAACCACTCTGGAATCCTCTGATCATTAAAAGCATCCCTTGCGCAGAGTGCAAGAATTCTCGCTCTTTCTTACTAAATCTATAGCCTTTCAAAAGCATAACTGGTTTTTTATCAACCAGTATTTCCCAATCCTCGCCATTTGGTAGCGCCACTCTTCGCACACTGATTAGTTTATGAACAACATATCTATCATCATCGAAAAGCCCACCATCTTGTCGCTGGTTGGTTTGGTTAGATGACTTGCTATCATCTATGAAAAACTCATCAGATTCATCTACGTAGCGTTGATTCATTTGACCGCACTTTCTGCCGCAACTCCTCCCATAATGGCAGCGGCAGCAATCCCTGATATACCGGCATTTTCTCCGGCTACGAACAAACCCTCAACCTCGCTCTCTAAGTTTGTTCCCAGTTTAATTTTGGACATAAGCGTAAGTATGTCCGGATAATGGAAAAGCCCACGATTGATAAGGTTTGGGATAATCGCTGACAATTCGGTTACAGCGCCAGGAAGCCAAGAATACTCAGGAATCAAATTGAGTTGGCTTAGGTTTCTTACTAGTGGGCGAATTTTCTCACGGCCAACACGATCACCTGCCAACAGAAATCCAAGCTTTCCAAGCCGATCAGTTTGCCGACATCCTGAATTTTTGAACTCGCGGACACCTGTCAGAGAAAAGAAAACCTTATCACTTTTCCATCTGTCCTCGTTTGAACGAAAGGCAGCAACCGTCAGATCGGCGTGATCTTCTTGTATTACCGAACCTCCCCAAGACAGCGGCCCCACTATCAGATCAGGTCGTTTAAAAGAACAGTGTGCTTTATTGAATTCTTTCATGTATTGGGCGGCCAGCTCTACTCGAATTCCAAACATAGCTTTATCATCTTCGGCGAGGATATCAAAGCTACGATAAAGCTTGTTAGCCCAACGCCAACCACTGCGCCCAGTACAGAGAATTACCTTCTTACAATGGTATTCGCCGCGGTTTGTATCAATCAAAAATTCATCGTTGCGCTTCAGTATTCCGAACACCTCGTTGTCGAAACTAAACGTAACATTGCCTGCGCTTTCAATGCGTTCCGCAATCTGTCTTGACAACTGATGTATTGCATCAGGTCGCCATTGAACGTAGTCATGGCTCGCATAGGCAAAGCCAGCATGCTCAAACTGTTTCAGTATTTCGATGGCTGGTTTTTTTGATTTAACAACCTTGCTTGGATTTACCCCATCAAGGTGTTGCAAGATCCACTTGTATATTGCCTTTGCCCGCCTGCCATCAGTAATTTCAAGCACTTTATCTATGTCATCTGTGTAAACTTTTCCGTCGCCAGTTGGGAAACAACCAAACCAACCTTCTAATTGACGTCGTCTTTTGCCTGGCGGTCTACCCAAATCAATAAGTAGTACTTTGATGTCTTTGTGATGTTCAGCAAAACGAAGGGCTGCAAAAGCTCCAGCGACTCCTGCGCCTATAATAGCTACATCATGATGAAACATGTATTCTCAGGATTTCGATTTAGTGAGTGCCGCATCTACAAAGCGGAACACCTCATCGCTATCCAATATATCACCAGAAATAATAGCCTTTATAGCCTCGGCAAACTTTGTCTCCATACCAAACGGCCACATGAAATAATAGGCCGATCCGGTAAAGTATTTCTTATCGATATTTTCGGCTGTTTTATTCAGCATGTCTGCCCGAGAACCATCTGGCAGGCCAAATTCTTGCAATCTACGATCCAGCATAAATAGCGTCATCGTATAACCGCGACGTTCAAAATACATGCGCCCAGGAGAAGGTATTGGAGCCAGGAACAGTAAAAACAAAAGAGCCCACCAACCAATCAAGAAAAATGCGGGAATTAGTAGTAGCGCAAAAACCTGAGGGGCCATATACATCAGCTTGAAAATTGGCGAAGAAAACTTGTGCGAGTCTTTTATATGTACGCATTCGTGGGCCAGCACATTCATAGCATTAACTGGTTTTTCCTCTACCCATGCACGACTTGGATAATAGACTGTATCTCCAATTGTGGTAATAAAATCGGTTGCAAACGATTTGTTGAAAAACATAATCTTAGATAGAATTTTCATGAACAACGATTCATCTTTGTAAGCGATTTTGAGGTTTGGATAATGCTTGCGCATCAAACCTACAAACAAGTTAAAACGATCTAAATCGGTCATGATATCCCTTATGTCCAGGTGTCAGCGATGTATATGTCAATAAGTGGTCCACCACATGGTAATGCACCGGCTTGTGCGCCCGTGAAGTCTGGCGTGTCTTGAACGACCCACGCATGATAGGTCAATGTCGGACAGGCCGAATCTTTACCGACCATTTTATAGAACACAGGCGTAGCAGCTGCGCCAGAACTAAATTGTGCCGGCGATTCTCCTTCGCGATTATCTATAATTGATGATACGCCTATAAATAACATGCGATATCCATCAACTATTTCACTGCTAAAATCAGCCATTTAAACCTTATGTACTTGGAACTGACCCATTGAATGGCAAAACACAATCGCCTATAACGATATAATCGCGCAGAAAATTAATAGACATCGTACTCGCTGTGGCAAGGCTATTTCCTTTCTGCATCATATACATACCGACACCTTTGAAGCCAACGGTATCAAATGTATTGGTAAATACCGGCCCATTACGATGGCAATAAAAAATTGGAAAAGCAATATCTCTTAATGTATATAGGTTTTGACTTATACTACCGGGGATTACCACGTTATTTGTTCCGTTTGATCTCCATTGAGCACCTGGTGTTATACCAAATGTTTGGAATGGAGTTCCGGCATAAAGCCAGGCGGCAACTCGGAAAGTATTTGCCAATGAGTTCTCGGCACCAAGACCCTGAGTTGTCCACTCATTAGTTGAGTTGCCAGCATTTACAAAGAAAATGTAATAGTCATTATCAATGTTTGTGTCCAGCGGAATTACTTCATCAAAATACAAACCCCCGGCTGAAGTAGCTAATGTAGTCTGATGATATCCTGCATAATAGAACGAATAGCCATCAGTGTCATCGGCCCCATAATGCACTATCTTTGTTGTTGTTGAAAAATGAGTGGATCCTGCTGCCGTTGATGGATCTGTCGTAGACCCAAGTACAACTGCGGCATCGGTAGCAGTTGCACGAGAAGAAGCAGTGCCACCTGTAAAAAGAGAGCCCTTTGAGTACAATATTACCCAAGAGCTATTTGCTGTACCTCTTTGCCACAATATCTGTCTTGAACCATTTGGTGATTGCAATACAAACCAAGAGTTTGTATTACCTATCCCGTTTGCTCCAGTTCCAGAACTAGTAATAACGTCACCTGTTGACGAAAAAGCTGCAAGACCATCTCCAGATCTTGTAACAGTCCAACCAGGCCCGCTGGGTGAGGCGGACTTCATAAACGTTTTGAAATTGTAGACAACAATATCTCCATCGTTGCCGCTAACTCCGCTACCGGTTATTACATTATTCACGTTAAATCTGTACGTCATTATTTCCTTAGAACTGGGCCTCTCCGCCGCTAAAAGGAAAGGCCAAGTCACCCATAATAATGTAATCATTATGTGAAACAACAGAAATTGTCGTGCCATACGAGCGACTGGAACACTTGTATTTAAGGTATTTTCCTACGCCTTTAAATCCGCCAGCGCCAACGTTATCAGTTCCTCGTCTGACATAAAATATTGGAAAAACAATATCTTTTTTCGTAAACATATCCATGCCGACAAACCCAGGTACACATCCATATCCTGAACCAGTGCCAGCAGCAGATGTGTTGCCATGATTTACTACATATCCAAGCCCGGAAATTGTGCCAAAACTTTCATACTCTGTACCCTTATACAAAAAACCAACAGCTCGCGAAACATCTGTAGATGTTGTGTTTGAAGACATGGTGGCTACTAGATAGTTGCTTCCGCTTGACGCAGTAACATAGATTATTCTTGGATCAGTCTCATAGCCGTCATTGTATGTTCCTGATTGTAACTCATCAAAAAACATACAGGCAGTGGCGTTATTGTTGCTTGTTATATATGATTGCGCATATCCACCATAGAAAAACGAATATCCGTCTGCATCATTTGCTCCAAAATGAAATATTGAATTGAAACTGGTGCTAAAGTGTGATGATGCAGCGGCAGTTGCCGGGTTAGACGTGCTTCCAAAAACAACAACAGCATCAGTTGCTGAAGGTCTTGTCGCGGCTGCCCCACCAGTAAATCTGGCAGAGTATGAATACAATATTACCCAGTTACTTGAAGCGGCCCCTCTTTGCCATAAGAATTCGCGCTGGCCATTTGGCTCTCGAAGAACAAACCAAGCACCGGTATTTCCAAGTCCGCCAGCACCAGACCCAGAAGATGTAATAATGTCACCTGTTGACGAAAATGCTGCAAGACCATCTCCTGATTTTGATACAGTCCAGCCTGGCCCTATTGGAGAAGATGACTTCATAAATTGTTTGAAATCATACAAATGAGTTTGTCCAGTATTTGTAATACTATACGGATTATTTACGCTAAATCTGAAAGTCATTGTTGCCTTAAGAAATTGGCGAAGCGTTATTGCTATCCCACAACAATCCGCAGCTGTTTATTACTAAGTATTTGTTTGAATCCTGACCGGTAATAATAGAGCCAGTTGCTACCGGGCTTCCAATCCATCTAAGATATGTGCTTATTCCTTTCCATCCATTTGGCGATGCTAAACCAGATCTTCTTGCATAAGGTATCGGGAAAACAATATGTTTTAGATTGCTTGTAGAAACAGATCTGTCAACAACTGCCATACCTGGAACAACTTGAAATACAGTAGGAGGGGTCGTAAGAACCAAAGCAGGCATTGTTACCCATCCCTGCGAAGCATGGCCATAATACATCCATGCAATATTCCTTGGAGAAAATGTGTTAGTGCTTTCAGATGTAAAGTTTGTCACCGTAAAATTGTTAGCTGACGCTGTGCCTAAAATAAACACAACAGCATCATTTGCATAACCATCAACATTTACAGACGTTGGTTCGATTTCATCCATAATAAGACAGCCAACGTTGGCAGACAAATCTCCAGCGCCATATCCGGCTATATAGAACCCATAACCATCAACACTACTTGCCATGAAATGGTAAACAGCAGACCTAGTTGTTGTCCATGTTGTAGGGTTAACGCCTGATGCCAAAATCACTTGTTCATCAACAGCTGTTGGCCTTGTTGTTGCTCCACCACCAGAAAAATGCGCAATAATTGAATACGATATGTAGTAGTCTGTATCATTGGTTGAACGTTGAACCAAAATCTCTCTGTTGCCAGCCGGGTCTCTAATGACAAACCACCCGTTGTTGCCCCACCCAGCCTCTGTTGGAATATTGTCTCCGGCACCAAATGTTGTTCCATCTGAAGATCTGGTGACAGACCACCCTGGCCCATTTGGAGGGGAAGCTTTCATAAATTCTTTCCATCTAAACATTATGTTCTTACCGCTGATGGTAAAGTTATTTACACTATATATTAATGCCATTACGATATCCTAACCTGGGCTAAATTACATGTCACTTGATCTGATGCACCTGGCGAACCTGATGCAAATCTGACCCTTACTTGATATAGCACTTGTTTAGCTGGAATATCCGTC
>JAANMU010000741.1_pt1 | contig 36067 bp, 36 predicted proteins | sample 7279701 | NCBI WGS metagenome assembly JAANMU01 (sample SAMN14094539, study PRJNA606508) | bioreactor metagenome | isolation source: A lab-scale SPAN reactor treating ammonium-rich wastewater day 57 | place: Ireland: Galway | collected 2017-03-13
GCTGCCGCCATTCAAATCGACACCACCCTTCATCACCCGGAATCCCGCGTCAGTCATGGCTTTCAGCGATTCGCACACTCATTTAACCGGACACTACTGGCACTCAAGGAGCAAGCAAGTGTAGGAGACGTTTACTTGCGAGTTGAGTCACATGTCGGCGAGGAAGATCATGGTGTCGAGTGTCCAATACATGTTCGCGCCATGGTCTTGAGAAGGCGTCAAAACGCGGATAACACGCTGTGTGGCAGTTTTTCGTATCAGTGCCCTGGTGTTTCTCCTGACGGACGTAAGTGTACCTATGAGATTTTGCAGGAAACAGTACCGCAAATAGTCACACTGTTACGTCGTCTTGAGGGGTATGGGGTCATGGATGCACGATAAAAGTTAGCAATGTTGTATTTGGAATGAACTACATTTCCACCCGCGGCCAATCGCCCGCGCAATCCTTCTGCGACATACTCCTCGGCGGCCTGGCGCCCGACGGCGGGCTCTACCTGCCGGAGGCCTATCCGCAGGTGACGCGCGCCGAGCTGGGCGAGTGGCGCGCGTTGCCCTACCACGCCCTGGCGCTGGCGGTGCTCTCGAAGTTCATCACCGACATTCCGGCCTGCGACCTGAAAACCCTGGTCGACCGCACCTACACGGCGCAGGTCTATCGCCACTGCCGGCCAGGGCGCGACGCGTCGGACATCACGCCGCTCACGACCCTGGAACCGGGGCTGCACCTGCTCGAGCTGTCGAACGGGCCGACCCTGGCCTTCAAGGACATGGCCATGCAGCTGCTCGGCAACCTGTTCGAGTACGTGCTGGAGCAGCGCGGCGAGACGATCAACATTCTCGGCGCCACCTCGGGCGACACCGGCTCGGCGGCCGAGTACGCCATGCGCGGCAAGCGCGGCGTGAAGGTCTTCATGCTCTCGCCGCACGGCCTGATGAGCGATTTCCAGCGCGCGCAGATGTATTCGCTGGCGGACGCCAACATCTTCAACATCGCCATCCGCGGCATGTTCGACGATTGCCAGGACATCGTCAAGGCGGCCTCCAACGACGCCGCCTTCAAGGCGAAATACAAGATCGGCGCGGTGAACTCGATCAACTGGGCGCGCGTGGCGGCGCAGATCGTGTACTACTTCAAGGGCTATTTCGAGGCCACCCATGCCAACGACGAGGAGGTGTCCTTTGCCGTGCCCTCGGGCAACTTCGGCAACATCTGCGCCGGCCACGTCGCGCGCATGATGGGCCTGCCCATCGCGCGGCTCGTGCTGGCGACCAACGAGAACGACGTGCTCGACGAGTTCTTCCGCAGCGGCGTCTATCGGCCACGGGCGACGGCGGAAACCCGCGTCACCTCGAGCCCCTCGATGGACATCTCCAAGGCCTCCAACTTCGAGCGCTTCGCCTTCGACCTGGCCGGGCGCGACGCGGCCGTGGTGCGAAAATGGTGGGGGACTGTTGATGCCGGCGGCAGCTTCGACCTGCGCGGCACGCCCTACATGCAGCGCCTGCCGGAGTTCCGTTTCGTCTCCGGCACCAGCAGCCATGCCGACCGCCTGGCGGCGATCCGCGCCACCTGGGAGCGCTACGGCGTGCTGATCGACCCGCACACCGCCGACGGCCTCAAGGTGGCGCTGGCGAACCGCGAAGCCGGCGTGCCGATGGTGGTGCTGGAGACGGCGCAGCCGGTGAAGTTCGCCGAAACCATCCGCGAGGCGCTCGGCCGCGAACCGGGACGGCCGCGCGAGCTGGAGGGCATCGAAGCCCTGCCGCAGCGGGTGGAGGTGATGGAGGCGGATGCGGCGGCGGTGAAGGCGTTTATCGCCGCGCGGGCCTGAGAAACGCTACAGGTAGATGACGGCCGGGAACACCGTCACGGCCAGCACCAGGATCAGCCATTCAAGGTTGTGGCGCGCCAGGAAACCCGTGAAATGCAGGATCAGCACGGTGATGGCGACGACGTAATAGAGGATGAAAAGCATTGGGGATTCCCTTGTTGTGACAATGCCGCCGTCCTGCGGCGACTGACTTTTGCCGATTTATACCTGTTTCGCCCCGGCAAGGCAAGGAACTATTTCCGCCTATTTCTCGACGTGGCGCAGCGACAGGTCGATGGCTCGCACGTCTTTGGTCAGGCCGCCGACGGAAATGCGATCCACTCCCGTTTCGGCGATCGCCCGCACCTTCGGCAGGTCCACGCCGCCGGAGGCTTCCAGCACGGCGCGACCCGCCGTGACGGCGACCGCCCTGCGCATCTGCGCCAGGTCCATGTTGTCGAGCAGGATCAGCTTCGCCCCGGCGGCGAGTGCCTCCTCCAGCTGCTCCAGGGTTTCCACCTCGATCTGGATGAACACGCCCTCGCGGGCCAGCTGGCGCGCCTGCGCCAGCACCGGCGCGACGCCGCCGGCGGCCAGGATGTGGTTTTCCTTGATGAGGATGCCGTCGTAGAGGCCGAGGCGGTGGTTGGCTCCGCCGCCGCAGCGCACGGCGTATTTCTGCGCCAGGCGCAGCCCCGGCAGGGTCTTGCGCGTGTCGACGATTTTCGCCTTTGTGCCGGCAATCGCATCCACGAATTTTCGCGTGACGGTGGCGGTGCCGGAGAGCAGCTGCAGGAAATTCAGCGCCGGACGCTCGGCGCTGAGCAGGGCGCGCGTGTCGGCCTCGATCTCGCACAGCATCTGGCCGGCATGGATGCGCGCCCCGTCGCGGGCGTGCCAGCGGATGCGGGCACCGGCATCCAGCTTGCGGAAGCAGGCGTCGAACCAGTCGCTGCCGCAGAGGATGGCCTCCTCGCGGCTGACGACGATGCCGCGCGCCGGCTGCCCGGCCGGGGTGAGCAGCGCGGTGAGGTCGCCGCTGCCGATGTCCTCGGTCAGGGCGGCGTCGGCATTGCGCTCGATTTCGGCGGCGAGTTGCGGTGAGGATTCCATAAAGGCTGCCGTCAACGTTATTCTGGTGCGGGATTCTACCTGCTGGGAGGGCGGCATGTCAGGTTTCATCGGCGTCGTTTCGGTCGGCATCGGCACGCTGCTGGCCATCCTCGTTTTCGTCGCGCTGGTGTTCTGGTACGTCAAGGACATCACGCAGAAGAAGCATACCGTCCTGCGCAACTATCCCGTCATCGGGCATCTGCGCTACTTCTTCGAACAGCTCGGCGAATACTTCCGCCAGTACTTCTTCACCGGCGACCGCGAGGAGATGCCCTTCAACCGCGCCACCCGCGCCTGGGTCTATCGCCTGGCGAAGAACGAGGGCGGCGTGATCGGCTTCGGCTCCACCTACAACCTGCGCGAGCCGGGCGCCCTGGTGTTCGTCAACGCGCCCTTTCCGGTGCTCGAAGAGGAGCAGCTGCCGACGCCGCCGCTGGCCGTCGGCGAAGGCTGGTGCGAGCGGCCCTTCACGGCGCGCTCGGTGGTAAACGTCAGCGGCATGAGCTACGGCGCCATCTCCAGGCCGGCGGTGCGGGCGCTGTCGCGCGGCGCGGCGGCGGCCGGCTGCTGGATGGATACAGGCGAGGGCGGCCTCTCGCCCTACCACCTCGAGGGCGGCTGCGACCTCGTCATGCAGATCGGCACCGCCAAGTACGGCGTGCGCGATGCCGACGGCCATCTCTGCCTCGACAAGCTGCGCGAGCTCGCCGCGCACGAGACGGTGCGCGCCTTCGAGATCAAGCTCTCGCAGGGCGCCAAGCCGGGCAAGGGCGGCGTGCTGCTCGGCGCCAAGGTGACCGAGGAGATCGCCGCCATCCGCGGCATTCCCGCCGGCGCCGACTCGCTCAGCCCGAACCGCCACCGCGACGTCGCCAACGCCGACCAGCTGCTCGACATGGTGGCGCGGGTGCGCGAGGCGACCGGCAAGCCGGTCGGCGTGAAGACGGCCATCGGCGGCTGGAACTTCATGAACGAGCTGTGCGAGGCGGTGGCGCGGCGCGGCGCCGGCTTCGCGCCGGACTTCATCGCCGTCGACGGCGGCGAGGGCGGCTCCGGCGCGGCGCCGCAGGCGCTCGCCGACCACATGGCGCTGTCCATCGACGAGGCGCTGCCGCGCGTGGTGGACGCCCTCATCGAGGCCGGCCTGCGCGACCGCGTGCGCGTCATCGCCGCCGGCAAGCTGGTGACCTCGGCGCGCGCCGCCTGGGCGCTCGCCGCCGGCGCCGACTTCGTGAACACCGCGCGCGGCTTCATGTTCGCGCTGGGCTGCATCCAGGCGCTGCGCTGCCATACCAACACCTGCCCGACCGGCATCGCCACGCACAACCCGCGCCTGCAGCGCGGCCTCGTCGTGGAGGACAAGGCCGAGCGGGTGGCGCACTACTGCCGCAACATGAACCGCGAGATCGACATGATCGCCCACTCCTGCGGCCTGCGCCATGCGCGCGAGTTCCGTCGCGAGCACGTGCGCATCGTGCAGGCGGGCGGGCAGAGCGTCGCCCTCAGCACGCTCTACCCTTACCCGTCATCCTGACTTTCTCCGCTCCCCCAGCGCCAGCCAGAGGCCGCTGGCGGCGATGACCGCCATGCCGGCGGCCGTCAGGGCGTCGGGCACGTTGCCGAATACCAGCCAGCCGAGCAGCGCGGCCCAGATCAGCTGCACGTAGGTGAACGGCGTCAGGGTCGAGGCCGGCGCCAGGTGGAAGGCGTGGATGAGCAGGAAATGCCCGAAGCCGCCGTAGAGGCCGAGCGTGGCGATGAGCAGCCAGTGCCACGGCGAGGGCGCCTCGTGCTGCCAAATCCAGGGCAGCGCCGCGCTCATCACCAGCGTGCCGACGAGTGCCGTGTAGAACAGCTGGCGCATCGGATGCTCGGCATGGCTGAGCTTGCGCGTCAGGATCTGGTAGATGGCATAGAAGAAGGCGCCGCCCAGCGCCCAGAGGATGCCGGCCAGGTTGAGGTCGGTGCCGGGTCGCACCACCAGCAGCACGCCGCAGAAGCCGATGCAGACGGCCAGCCAGCGCCCGCGCCCGATGCGCTCGCCGAGAAACGGTCCGGCCAGCAGCGTCACCAGCAGCGGCGCGAGAAAGATCACCGAGGTGGCTTCCGCCAGCGGCATGAGGCGGAAGGCGGCCATGCCGCAGCCGGTGACGGCGAGCAGCGCCAGCGCGCGCACGATCTGCAGCCCCGGGCGGGTGCTGCGCACCAGCTCGGCGCGCATCGAGGGCGCGACGAACACCAGCATGATGACGAAATGCACGAGATAGCGCGCCCATACCAGCAGCGGCACGGCGAAGAAGGCCGTCAGGTATTTCGAGGTCGCGTCCAGGCTGGCGAACATCATCAGCGCCAGCATGAACAGGGCAATGCCGCGCAGCGGGTGCTGCGCGGAAACGGGATGGGCCATTTCAGTTGCCGCGCCTGCCGTCGAGCAGCCAGGCATTGAAGATGCGGCGCGCGGCGTCGATGCTCTCGCCGGCGGTCATGCCGGCGGGGCCGATGCCGCCGCCGGCCAGCAGGTCGGCAGCGAGGCCGTGCAGGTGCGCGGCGCACAGCGCCGCCGCCTCGGCCTCCCAGCCCTGCGCCAGCAGCGTCGCGGCGAGGCCGGTCAAAACGTCGCCCATGCCGGCGCTGGCCATGCCCGGGTTGCCGCTGCCGTTGATGAACCAGCGGCCGTCGGGCGCGGCGATCACGCTGCCGCAGCCCTTCAGGATCGTGACGGCATTCAGCTTTTGCGCCAGCGCGCAGGCGGCGCGCAGGCGATCGGCCTGGACGGCGGCGGTGTCGCTGCCGAGCAGGCGCGCGGCTTCGAGCGGATGCGGCGTGATCAGCGTCGCCGCCCTGCGCCGGCTGACTTTTTTGGCGAGGACGGGATGGCTCGCCAGCAGGTTGAGCGCATCGGCGTCGAGCACGAGCGGAAGGTCGGCGGCCAGCGCCTGCCCGAGCAGCGCCCGCGCGGCGTCGCCCTGGCCGAGGCCCGGGCCGGCGGCCAGCGCCGTGGCGAGGCCGGCGGCGAGGATGTCCTGCGGCCCCCGCAGCATCAGTTCCGGCTGCATGAAGTCGACCGCCGGCGCCGTCGCATCGAGCAGGCCGACGAAGACGCGGCCGGCGCCCAGCTTGAGCGCGGCGCGGCCGGCGAGGAGCGCCGCGCCGAGCATGCCGGGCGCGCCGCCGAGGATGCCGACGCTGCCCATCCGGCCCTTGTGGCTGTTCAGCGGCCGCGGCTTCAGCTGCGACGCGAACAGCGCCGGCGTCACGCTGCGTCCGCGCGCCGGCAGGTCGCCCTCCGCCGCGAGGCCGAGGTCGCAGACACTGACCGCGCCGCAATGCTCCGGTCCGTCGAGGGTGAGCAGGCCCGGCTTGAGGGCGATGAAGGCAAGGGTGCTGTCCGCCCGCACCGCGCAGCCGAGCACGCGGCCGGTGTCGGCGCACAGGCCGCTCGGGATGTCGAGGGCCAGCACCGGGCAGCCGAGGCCGTTGATGCGCGCGACGAGCGCGGCGTAATCGTCGGCCAGGGGGCGCTGCAGGCCGATGCCGAAGAGCGCGTCCACCGCCAGCGCGTACTCGCGCCGCGGAATCTCGCCGAGGATCGTGCCGCCCGCCGCGCAATAGCGCTCGCAGGCGGTGCGCGCATCGGCCGGCAATTTTTCCCTTGCGCCGGCGAAGACGACGACCGGCGCGAAGCCCCGCTCGCGCAGCAGGCGGGCGAGGACGAAGCCGTCGCCGCCGTTGTTGCCGGGACCGCAGACGACGAGCGGCGGCGGACCGCCCGGCGCGAGGAAAGTCAGTGCCGGCGGCACGGCGGCGGCGCCGGCGCGCTCCATCAGCGGCGGCTCGGCATCGGCATGGCGCGCCTCGATGTCGCGGAGGGCGGCGACGTCGCAGATCGGGCGGGAAGGGGGGAAGGCCATATGGCAATGCTACCGCAACGCCGATGTCGAGGCGGCCAGCAGCCGCTCGGCTCGCCTGGCCAGGCGGCGGTTGACCAGGTTGTTGGCGATCAGTGCGCCGACCACCAGCGCCGCGCCGGCGACCTCCACCGGCAGCAGCACATGGCCCTGCCAGACGGTGATGAGGAAAGTCACCACCGGGGCGAAATTGGCGAACAGCGAGGCGTTCAGGGGCCCCAGCCTCGCCACCGCCATGTTCCACAGCAGCACGGCGAGGAAGGAAACGACAAAGAGAATGAACAGCAGCGCCCACAGCATCTCTCTCAGGCCCTCGGCGCTGGGCGGCCGGCTGCGCCCGCCGCCCGCCGCCACGGCGACGGCGAGCAGGATGGTGAGCCAGCCCAGCGCGGCGGTAAGCGTCGTGTAGCGCACCGGCGACCAGCCGGGAAACTGCTGCGCGCCGAGGGTGAAGGCGATCCAGCACCACGAGGCGAGGTAGATGAGGCCGTTGCCGAGCGCGCTGCCGCCGGAATGCAGGCGGGCGAACTCGCCCTGGCCGACCACCAGCCCTTCGCCGAGAAGGGCGGCGGCGATGCAGGCCAGCGTCGCCGCGTGCGGCCGGTGGCGGGTGCGCAGCCACTGCCAGAGCACGATGTTGACCGGGCCGAGGGCGAGGATCATCGCCGCATGTTCCGGCCGGGTCAGCCGCAGGCCCTCGTACACGAACAGGCTGAAGCCGGCGAAGCCGGCGCTGCCGAAGGCCCAGGTCTTTGCCATTTTGCCTTCGAGCGACAGCGCCTGGCGGCCTTCGAGGCAGGCGAGGGTAACGAGCAAGCAGGCCGCCGCCACGCCGTAGCGCAGCAGCGTCAGCCAATACGGGTCGATGGCGGCCAGCGCGATCTTGCTCACCGGCAGGAAGGCGCCCCAGATCAGCACCACCGCGCACATCAGCAGCGTGCCCTGGGCGAGCTGCTGGCGGTTCAATGGAGCGTCCTCTTGTCCGGCCCGGCCGGCGCAAAGAGATCATCGAGGTCGCCGGCATCGAAGCGGTATTCGCGGTTGCAGATGTCGTCGCGCACGACGATCTCGCCCTGCTCGGCCAGGATGGATTCGACTTCGGCGCGGCCGAGCGAGCGCAGCATGCCGCCGACCTTTTCCCGATCCTCCGGGCAGTCGTAGGTCACCGGCTTCGGCGCGAACAGACGGACGTCCTCCTCGGGAAACAGGCGTGCGAGCAGCGTCTCGGCGGGCAGGGTTTGCATCTCCCGCGGCCTCACCGTGGCGGCGAGCTGGGCGAGGCGCGCCCAGCCGTCGGCGTCCTTCGCGTCGGCGCCGGGCAGCTTCTGCAGGAACAGGCCGCAGGCATGCCGTTCGTCCGCCGCCAGCCACAGCCGCGCCGGCTGCTGCTCGGACTGGGCGAGATAGTGTTCGAACACCGCGGCGATGCTGTCGCCGGCGACCGGCACCAGGCTCTGGTACGGCTCGCGTGCCGATTCGCTTTGCAGGATCAGCGACAGCCGCCCGTCGCCGAAGAGTTCCGACAGCGGCGCCGGCGCGACCTCCGCCGCGGCCTGCGCCATGCCGCGCAAATGCAGCCCGGCGGTGCAGTCGATCACCAGCAGACGAATCGGGCCGTGGCCCTGCAGCTGGAAGGTGAGCCGCCCGCGCTGCTTCAGGTTGTCGGCGACGAGCACGGCGGTGGCCGTCATCTCGCCGAGCAGGTCGCGCACCGCGGCGGCATAGCCGCGCCCCGCCTGCAGGCTGCGCCAGGACTCGCCCAGCCGCACGAAGGCGCCGCGGATGTCGAGCGCCTCGAAGAAGAAGCGCACGACGAAATCGGAATGCGCGGCCGTCACTTCAGTTTCTTGGCGAACTCGTCCGGATCGAAGCCGATCAGCAGCGCCTTGCCGGCCTCGACGATCGGCCGCCGGATCATGCTGGGGTTCTCCAGCATCAGGGCGAAGGCCTTCTTCTCCGTCAGATTCGCCTGCTTCTCCGGCGGCAGCCTGCGGAAGCTGGGGCCGCGCGTGTTGAGGAGCTTCTCCCAGCCGGCCTGCGCCGCCCATTTTTTCAGCAGGGCCGCATCGGCGCCGAGTTTCTTGTAGTCGTGGAATTCGTACGCGATGCCGTGGCTGTCGAGCCAGGCGAAGGCCTTCTTCATGGTGTCGCAGTGCTTGATTCCGAAAACGGTTGTCATGTCACGGTTTCCTCTCGGCAGGCAATGATACTGCATGCGTCGCGTCAACCCGCCTGGAGCGGCCGGCGTTAATGGATCAGACAGAGAGACAACCGCTGTCCAGGGAACCAAGGGATGCCCCTTGCCCTCCACAACCCAAGAAAGGAAGCATGATGCGCAAACTGATTTCTCTTGCCGTAGCCGCCGCTTTCGCCGCCAGCTCCGCGATTGCCTTCGCCCAGGCGACGCCTGCCGCACCGGCCTCGCCAGCCACGCCCGCAGCGCCGGCCAAGGCGGGCGATGCCGCCAAGCCGGCGACGCCGGCAACCGCCGCCACGCCTGCCACCCCGGCCTCCGCCGACAAGCCGGCGACGGCGCCGAAAGGCAAGGCCAAGGCCAAAGGCAAGGCCAAGCCGAAGGGCAAGCCGGCCGACGCGCCGAAGTAAGCAGAGGGCCAGAAACACGGGCGGAGCGATCCGCCCGTTACGCTTCCTACAGCTTCAGGATGCTGCCGGGGCAGGATTGCCACTGCACCAGGCGCGCCACCGTCGGCAGCAGGTTGAGGCCGGTCGCCTTGCGCAAGGCGATCGCCCGCAGGCCCAATTCCCCCAGCGGCACGCTCACCGCTTCGCCCGTGGCGGCGAAGGCGATGGCATTGCCATGGTCGCAGGAGGGGAACACCATGGCGCGGTCGTCGAAGGCTTTCCGGATGCGCTCGACGCTGGCCTTGAAGCCGCGGTTGCGGCCGAGCAGGTTCACCGCCAGCAGCCCCGCATCGCCCAGATGCGCGCGGCAGGCGCGATAAAAAGGCAGGGTGTCGAGGGCGCCGGCGCGCGCCTCGGCATCGAAGCCGTCGACCAGGATCAAATCGAACGTCTCGTCGCTGCCGGCGAGCCATTCGGCGCCGTCGGCGATCTCGATCCTCAAACGCCGCGGATCCTCCGGCAGCTTGAAGTACTGGCGCGCCGCCGCCACCACTTCCGGCTCGATCTCCACCACGCTCAGTTTTGCCTGCGGCCGGTGGCGGTAGAGGAACTTCGTCAGCGAAGCGGCGCCGAGGCCGATCAGCAGCGCCTGGCGCGGCCATTCCGCTTCCGGCCGCAGCAGCAGCGCGGCCATCATCTCGCGCGTGTAGTCGAGCTCCAGCGCCCAGGGGCGGCTGATGCGCATGGCGCCCTGGATCCAGTCCGAGCCGAAGTGCAGGTAGCGCACGCCGGCTTCTTCGCTGATGTCGATGGGCATGGACATGGCCGTTGGGCGGCGGCGTCGCGCCGTTCCGCGGAGACTGACTTTTTACCGGTTGATGGCCGTGGACAGCTTGCCGCGATAGTCGCGCACCAGGTCGCTGTCGCCGCCGAGCAGGCTGAAGATCTGCAGCATGGTCTTGCGGCCGATGTCGTCCTGAAAGGCACGGTCGCGCCGCACGACCTCCAGCAGTTCCTCCAGCGCGGCGCGGTAGTCCTGCTTCAGCGCCAGCAGATTCGCCAGCGCCAGCCGCGCCGCCAGGTCGGCCGCATCGGCGGCGAGCCGCGCGCGCAGCGCTCCCTCGTCGGCGCCGCCCGCGGCGCCCTGCGCCAGGGCGAGGCGCGCGGCGAGACTTTCGATGCGGCCGCGGTCCTTGGCATTCTCGGCGACCTCGTCGAGCAGGCGCTGCGCCTCGGCGAAATCGCCGGCATCGAGCAGCACGTCGATCAGGTCGAGCCGCGCCGGCTCGTGCCTCGGATCGAGATGGATGGCCTGCAGCAGCAGCTTGCGCGTGGCGTCGCCCTCGCCGCGGGCGCGTGCCGCCAGCGCCTCCTGGCGCAGCGGCTCGGCGGGCGAAGGCAGCAGGGCGTCGATGAACTCGCGCACCGCCGATTCCGGCAGGGCGCCGGTGAATTCGTTCACGATCTGGCCGTCCACCACGGCCTTGACGTTGGGAATGCCGCGCACGCCGAACTGCGCGGCGAGCGCCTGGTTCTCGTCGGAATTCACCTTGGCCAGGCGGAAGCGCCCCTGGTACTCGGCGGCGAGCCTTTCCAGGATCGGGCCGAGGCTGCGGCAGGGGCCGCACCACGGCGCCCAGAAGTCGACGAGGACGGGCACGCGGCGGGAAGTTTCGATGACTTCCTGCATGAAATTGGTTTCGGTGACGTCGATGGCGTGTTGTGTCATTTCAGAGCCCTATCGCCTGCTGTCGGATGGAGGCGAGTTCGTGGCGTTCGGTGTTGGTAAAACGTCCCCAGCGGTCGCGGGTAACCCATTCACGCTTGACCGCATACTGCAGGCCGGGCACCAGCCACAGGTTGACTTCGAGGCGAGCGCTGTAAGTGATATTCCATCCCTGCGATTCAAGCATAAAGGCGTCGAATTCCCCTGCGGGAACTGCCACCTTCTCCCGGCGGGCGATATGGACATCGTAATAGGCTTTTGTGACCTTGCCCGACTCAGTCCTCACGAAGGCGCCCCGCCATTTCTTGCCGAGCTGGAATTCCGAGGGGGCAAACTGGGGTGGCGCGTCGAATTCGACATTGCCTAATTTCAGAGCATTCCCCATCAGGTCCATGACGACGATGCCGTCATTGATTTCCACGCGATCGGCTTCGGCATCGACGCGGGTTACGCGAAATGTATAGGTGCGTTTTTCAGCTCCGGTCAACACGTCGGTTTCACGAAAGCTTGCCTCATCGCCGACCGTGAAGATGCGCCCGAGCGGATAGCGGCCTTGCGAGTAAGGATTCGCGGAGGTGGCAAGAATCGCCGGGGCGCCGGCGCCGGGCCGGATGTCGATCGCGGGGGCGTCAGCCGTACCCAGGATGGGGTCGTCCTTCCAGCCCATTACGACTTTCTCCTCAACTTGACTTCCGGATCGAGGTAGGTGCTGCCTTTCGGCAGCGCCTCGTACTCGGCCAAAGACAGGAGACGTCAATGGTATTCGGGAGCATGTCAGAGGCCTATCGCTTGCTGCCGCAGGGAAACGAGCTCGTGACGGTCGGTTGCGAAGAATTGTCCTCGACTGTCGCGAGCAATCCGCTCTTGCTTGATCGCGAAATTCAATCCGGGAACCAGCCAGTTGATCCTTTCAATGCGAAGTCCAGATGCACTCCAGCCCTCTCCTTCGAGACGAAACGCATTAAATTCTCCGGCAGAAACGACAATCTTCTCCCGGCGTGAAATATGAAAGTCAAAGCTAACAGATATGGGGCCAGATTTATAATCGTTGCGACGGAAGACAGCCTGCCATTTTTTTCCCACAAAGATTTCCGCAGGGGCAAATTGCTGCGGTACGCTGAACTCTGCTTTATCGTTTTTTAAGTAGTTACCCATCCGATCCGTGACAAGAATGCCATTGTTGATCTCGATCCGGTCAGCTTCCTCATCGACACGGGTAACGCTCAGATCGTAAGTCCGCTGCTCAACGCCGGACAGGATGTCGGTTTCCCTGAACGTTGCCTTGTCGCCGACCGTGAACACGCGCCCGAGCGGATAGCGGCCTGCCGAGTAGGGGTTCTCGGAGGCCGCCAGGCGTGGTGGCGGGCCGCCGCCCGGCCGGATGTCGATGGCGGGAGCGTCAGCCGCACCCAGGATGGGATCGTCCTTCCAGCCCATTACGATTTCCTCCTCAGCTTGCCTTCGGGATCGAGGTAGGTGCTGCCTTTCGGCAGCGCCTCGTACTCGGCATCGGTGCGAACGACCGGGATGCCTTGGGGGGCTGCTGCGGTGCCTGCGCCCTTTTCGCTTTCCGACAGGAGACGAGCGAGGCGCATCTGCGCGATCTCGGCGAAGCGGCCGTTGGGAAAGTCGCGTAGGTAGGCGATCCAGTCGTCGGCCTTGCGCGAGGACTTGATGCGTGTCCAGGCTTCGACATCCGCTTCCAGTTCCTTTTCCAGTTCCGCATCGCTCAGCTTCCTTTGGGCCGACTTGAACAGGAAGAAATCGCTTTCGAGCGAGGTCGTTTCCCAGGGAATCTGCGCGCCGCGTGAAGCCAGGCGCACATTGAGCCGCACCCGTTTCAATGCGTCCTCCAGTTTGGTCTCGCGCCGGGACAGCTCGCGCACCAGGTTCTCGGTGTACAGGCCGTTCTTGCCGCCGCCGTCGGAGGCGACGTTGCCGGGCGAGGTGGCGTAGGCGATCAGGCTGCCGACGGGTGCGTCGAATTGCGACAGTCCCTTCTGCTCCGGCCGGTAGGTGGTGCCGAAGGGGTCGTTGCGGCAGGCGTCGAGGATGATGATGTAGGTCTTGTCCTTCGACGCGCCGAACTGGCCGAGCAACTGGTTGAGATCGATGCAGCGCTGCCTGACCTGCGCCGCCGAGTCCACCTCGGCGTCGACCGGCAGCAGGTAGTTGCGCCATTCGAGCTGGACGCCGTGCCCGGCGTAGTAGAAGACGACCTGCTTGATCTCCGGCCGGCGGATGGCGGCGCCGAAGTGCTCGATGGCCGCCAGCATGTCGGCGCGCGTGGCATCCAGCCGCGCATCGACCGTGAAACCGGCCTCGCCGAACAGGCCTGACATGGCGCGCGCGTCGTTGGCCGGATTCACGAGGGGGGCCTGGCGGTAGGCGCTGTTGCCGATCACCAGCGCGAGGCGCGCGGGATCGCCCTGCGCCGCCCGGACCCGCCGTGTGGCGAGGAAGGGCGGCAGGGCGGCCGCGGCCTGGAGGAAGCGTCTGCGCGTCGTCATGCCTTGATTCATGCCGGGATACGGTCGGAAATTGTCCGCCATTTTTTGCGTCCATGGCAATTGTCTTCTTCCGACCGGGCCGGGAACTAAGGGTAGCGGGTATAATCGCGCTTTACGGAAGCCCCTTCTGCCATGCCCGAAGTCCTCAAGTTGCGCGGCGCCGCCGCCTTCTCCGCCAACCGCCTTGCCCGCCTCACCCGGAACGTCCAGGCCGCCCTGCCGAAGCTGAAGGGATTGGCCGCCGAGCAGTGGTATTTCGTCGAGCTGAACGCGCCGCTGGCGGCGGTCGACCTCGCGCGGCTGAAGGATTTGCTCGGCGCGCACCCGGCGGACAGGGAACCGGCCGGCACGCTGAGGCTGGTGACGCCGCGCCTGGGCACCCTCTCGCCCTGGTCGTCGAAGGCCACCGAGATCGCCCGCCAGTGCGGCTTCGCGGCGGTGATGCGCATCGAGCGCGGCACGGCCTTCCATCTCGATGCCAAGGGCGATCTTTCTGCCGCCCTGCCGATCCTCCACGACCGCATGACCGAATCGGTGCTCGATTCGGTCGATGCCGCCGAAGCCCTGTTCCGTCATTACGCGCCGCAGCCGCTGGAAACCGTGGACGTGGTCGGCCAGGGCCGCGCCGCGCTCGCCGCCGCCAACGGCGCGATGGGCCTGGCGCTGTCGGAAGACGAGATCGATTACCTGGTCGACGCCTTCACCAAGGCCGGACGCAACCCGACCGACGTCGAGCTGATGATGTTCGCCCAGGCCAACTCCGAGCACTGCCGCCACAAGATCTTCAACGCCGAGTGGATCGTCGACGGCGAGCGCCAGCCGCATTCCCTCTTCGGCATGATTCGCGAATCGCACAAAGTCAGTCCCGGCGGCACGGTGGTGGCGTATTCCGACAATGCCGCCGTGCTCGAGGGGGCCGTCGCGCAACGCTTCCATCCCGGCGCCGGCGGCGCCTATGCGTATTCGGAAGAGCTGACGCACTACCTGGCGAAGGTCGAGACGCACAACCACCCGACCGCCATCTCGCCCTTTCCCGGCGCGGCCACCGGCTCCGGCGGCGAGATCCGCGACGAGGGCGCCACCGGGCGCGGCGCCAAGCCGAAGGCCGGCCTGTGCGGCTTCTCGGTGTCGAACCTGAGCATTCCCGGCTACGCCCAGCCGTGGGAACAGGCCTATGGCAAGCCCGAGCGCATCGCCTCGGCGCTCGACATCATGATCGAGGGGCCGATCGGCGCGGCGGCCTTCAACAACGAATTCGGCCGGCCCAACCTCGCCGGCTATTTCAGGACCTTCGAGCAGGAGGTCGCGGGCGAGATGCGCGGCTACCACAAGCCGATCATGATCGCCGGCGGCGTCGGCAACATCGCCGCGCGCGATGCGCACAAGGTCGAGTTCGCCGCCGGCGCGCTGCTCATCCAGCTCGGCGGCCCCGGCATGCTGATCGGGCTGGGCGGCGGGGCGGCGTCCTCCATGACGACCGGCACCAACACCGCCGACCTCGACTTCGCCTCGGTGCAGCGCGGCAACCCGGAGATCCAGCGCCGCGCCCAGGAAGTCATCGACCGGTGTTGGCAAATGAGCTGGCAGGAAGGAGGCAACCCGATCCTCTCCATCCACGACGTCGGCGCCGGCGGCCTCTCCAACGCCCTGCCGGAACTGGCGCACGGCGCCGGCCGCGGCGCGCGCTTCGGGCTGCGCCGCGTGCCGATCGAGGAGCCGGGCATGTCGCCGCGCGAGATCTGGTGCAACGAAGCGCAGGAACGCTACGTGCTGGCCATCGCGCCGGAGCGCCTCGACGATTTCCGCGCCATTTGCGAACGCGAGCGCTGCCCCTTCGCCGTGCTCGGCGAGGCGACCGCAGACGGCCGCCTGGTCGTCGCCGACAGCCACTTCGGCAACAAGGCCGTCGACATGGACATGGAAGTCCTGCTCGGCAAGCCGCCGAAGATGACGCGCGAGGTCGCGCGCAGGATGCGCCACCTGCCGCCCTTCGAGGTCGCGGCGATCGACCTCGGGGAAGCCGCCACCCGCGTGCTGCGCATGCCCTCCGTCGCCTCGAAGAATTTCCTCATCAGCATCGGCGACCGCACGGTCGGCGGCATGACGGCGCGCGACCAGATGGTCGGGCCGTGGCAGGTGCCGGTGGCCGACTGCGCCGTCACCACGCTGTCCTACCAGGGCGCGCTCGGCGAGGCCTTCGCACTGGGCGAGAAGGCGCCGCTGGCGCTGATCGATGCGCCGGCTTCGGGAAGAATGGCCGTGGGCGAGGCGGTGACCAACCTCGCCGCCGCGCTGGTCGGCGACATCGGCCGGATCAAGCTCTCCGCCAACTGGATGGCCGCCGCCGGCCACCCGGGCGAGGACGCCGCGCTGTACGACACCGTCAAGGCGGTCGGGCTGGAGTTCTGCCCGGCGCTCGGCATCAGCATTCCCGTCGGCAAGGATTCCTTGTCGATGAAGACCGCGTGGGAGGAGGCCGGCCAGAAAAAACAGGTCACCGCGCCGCTCTCCCTCATCGTCTCCGCCTTCGCTGCCTGCGCCGACGTGCGCAAGACGCTGACGCCGCAGCTGCGCAGCGACGCCGGCGACACCGACCTGCTGCTGGTGGACCTCGGACAAGGGCGGCACCGCCTCGGCGGCTCGGCCCTCGCCCAGGCCTACGGCTCGATGGGCGGGCAGGCGCCGGACGCCGACGCCGCCTTGCTGCGCGGCTTCTTCGCCGCCATGCAGGAACTGAACGCCGCCGGCCTGCTGCTCGCCTACCACGACCGCTCCGACGGCGGCCTTTTCGCTTGCGCCTGCGAGATGGCCTTCGCCGGCCACTGCGGCGTCTCGCTCAACCTCGACACGCTGTGCTTCGATCCGCTCATGCACGACGCCGACGAGCTGGAAAAGAAGCCGGAAACGGTCTGCGGCCGCTTCCGCGACCGCATCATGGGCGCCTTGTTCGCCGAGGAGCTCGGCGCGCTCGTGCAGATCCGCCGCGCAGACCGCTCGACGGTCATGCGGGTGCTGCGCGGGCACGGCCTCGGCGCGTGCAGCCACAGCGTCGGCGAACTCAACGGCCACGACGAAATCCGCATCTGGCGCAATGCCAAACCGCTGCTGAAGGAAAGGCGCGTCGACCTGCAGCGCGTCTGGGCCGAGACGGGCTTCCGCATCGCGCAGTTGCGCGACGATGCGCAGTGCGCGCAGGAGGAATTCGACGCCCTGCTCGACGCCGGCGATCCCGGCCTGTCCGCATCGCTGAGCTTCGATCCGGCGGAGGACATCGCCGCGCCGATGATCGCCCGGGGTGCGCGGCCGAAGCTTGCCATCCTCCGGGAGCAGGGCGTCAACGGCCAGGTGGAAATGGCCGCCGCCTTCGACCGCGCCGGCTTCGCCGCCTTCGACGTGCACATGAGCGACCTGCAATCGCGCCGTGTCGCGCTGACTGACTTTTCCGGGCTGGTCGCCTGCGGCGGCTTCTCCTACGGCGACGTGCTCGGCGCCGGCCAGGGCTGGGCCAAGTCGATCCTCTTCGACGAGCGCCTGCGCGCGGAGTTCGAGGCCTTCTTCCGGCGCAGCGACAGCTTCGCCCTGGGCGTCTGCAACGGCTGCCAGATGATGAGCCAACTGACCGAGATCATCCCCGGCGCGGATCGCTGGCCACGCTTCGCGCGCAACCGCAGCGAGCAGTTCGAAGCGCGCTTCGTCATGGTCGAGGTGCCGCAGAGCCCTTCGCTGTTCCTCGACGGCATGGCCGGCAGCCGCCTGCCCATCGTCGTCTCGCATGGGGAAGGGCGCGCCGACTTCTCCAAACACGGCAAGCAGGATCGGGCCCTCGTCGCGCTGCGTTACGTCGACAACCGCGGCCGCGTCGCGACGACCTATCCCTGCAACCCGAACGGCTCGCCCGACGGCATCGCCGGACTAACCACCGCCGACGGCCGCTTCACCATCATGATGCCGCACCCCGAGCGCACCTTCCGCGCCGTGCAGATGTCGTGGCACCCCGACAGCTGGGGCGAGGACGGGCCCTGGCTGCGCATGTTCCGCAACGCGAGGAAGCACCTCGGCTGATATCATCGGCGGGTCATTCAAACGGAGCGCCCGCCATGAAGAAGATAATTCCCCTGCTCGTTCTTTCCTTATCGGCCGCCTGCGTGCAGGCTCAGGAGGCGCCCCAGCAGAAGAACCCCGATTTCATCAAGCTCGACCGGGACCGCGACGGCTCCATCAGCCGCGAGGAAGCCGGGGCCGATCCGCGCGTGGCGAAGTTCTTCCGCCGGGCGGACATGAACCATGACGGACGCCTCAACGAGGACGAGTGGCTGAAGGCGCGCTCGATGGCCGACCGGCAGAAGGCCGGCGAGTACGTCGATGACAGCACGCTGACCGCCAAGGTGAAGTCGGCGCTGCTGGCGAAGAAGGGCGTGCCCTCGGCGGAGATCAGCGTCGAGACCTACCATGGCGTGGTGCAATTGTCCGGCTTCGTCGATAACGCCGGCCAGGCGCGCCTGGCCGGCCGGACGGCGCGCGGCGTGAAGGGCGTGAAGGAAGTCAGGAACAACCTCAACGTCAAGCCGAAGCCGTAGCGCAGCGCCCCGGCGCGCGCCGCTATTCGGCGGGTTTCTCGAACCAGGCCGGGTCGACCAGGTCGAGCTGCTCCCCGCTGAGCACCTTCTGCAGGGCGAAGACGCTCTGCGGGCGGCGGGCGACCGGCAGCATCAGGCACCAGTCGATCAGTTCCAGCAGCTGCGGCGAATAGCGCTTCCCCCAGCGCGCCACGGCGGTCGGCAGTTCGTCCTTCGCCAGGCGCCGGTCGGCCGGCTGCGGCGTTTCCCCGGCGAGGCAGCCATAGAGCGACGCGCCGACCGAGTAGATGTCCGTCCACGGACCGAGCGGTTCGCCCGAGCCTTGCTGCTCCGGCGCCGCGAAGCCCGGCGTGAACACGGCGTGGCTGCCGGCGTCCGGGCCCAGTCCCCGACGGGTTGCGCCGAAGTCGAGCAGCACCGGGTGGCCGTCGTCGCGCACGTAGATGTTGGCCGGCTTGATGTCGAGGTGCAGCAGCTTGCGCGCGTGCACCTCGCGCAGCCCCGAGAGCAGGCGGGCGAAGACGTTGCGCAGGAAATCCTCGTCGACCGGCTTTCCGCCTTCCGCCAGCCGGCGCACGTGTTCCTTCAGATCGCAGCCATCCTCGTAGCGCATCACCAGGTAGGCGGTGCCGTTGGCGCGGAAGAAGTTGAGCACGCGCACCACGTTGGGATGATCGATGCCGGCGAGGAGGCGGCCTTCCTCGAAGAACCATTTCATGCCGGCGTTGAAGGCCGCCTGATGCCCGGCGTCGACCGCCACGTCGGCACTCTCGGCGTCCCGACGCGCCAGGCCGACGGGAAGGTATTCCTTGATGGCCACCGGAAGACCGGCGGCATCCTCGGCCAGATAGACGATGGAAAAGCCGCCCTGGGCGATGCGCCGCCGGATGCGATAGGCATCCAGCTGGAATCCTTGCGGCAGGGAAGGCAGGTCTGCTGGCGTGGACATGGGATAAAAAAAATCGGCGCCGCGGGCGCCGATTTCGGGCCGATGCGTCGCTTATTCCACCTTGGTCTTGGCGCGCAGCTCCATGATGTGCTTTTCGATGACCTGCTGCTGCAGGCGCTGCTGGATCTGCGGCTTCACCTCGTCGAGCGGCGGGTGCTTCAATTCGCGGACGTCGTCGAGCTGGAGGACGTGCCAGCCGAATTCGGTCTTCACCGGCGTGGCGGAGAACTTGCCTTTCTCCAGCGCCACCAGCGCGTCGGCGAAGGACTTGACGTAGCCGCCTGGGGCGCTCCAGCCGAGGTCGCCGCCGCGGTCCTTGTTGCCGGGATCCTTCGACTGCTTGGCGAGTTCCTCGAACTTCTCGCCCTTCTGCAGGCGGGCGATGATGTCCTTCGCCTCGTCTTCCTTCTCCACCAGGATGTGGCGGGCCTTGTATTCCTTGTTGCCCATGGCCTTGACGATGGCGTCGTATTCGTTCTTCACCGCCTCGTCGCTGACGGGATGGCTGGCGACGAAATCCTGCAGGTAGGCGTTGACCAGGATGCCCTGGCGGGACAGTTCGAACTGGGCCTGCACCTCGGGCTTCTTGTCGAAGCCTTTCTTTTTCGCCGCCTGCGACAGCATCTCGCGGGTGATCAGGTCGTTGCGGATGGCGGCGCGCAGTTGCTCGGAGTCCGGCTGGCCCTGCGCCAGCTGCGACTGCAGCAGCGCTTCGGCGCGGGCGGTCGGGATGGCAACGCCATTGACCGTGGCGATCGCGCCGGGCTTGACGGCGGGCTTGGCGGCCGGCTTGGCCTCCTGGGCGTGGAGCGGCGCTTGCATCAGGAGGCCGGCGACGAGGAGGGCGGCCAGGCGGGGGAGGGTGCGTTTCATGTGTTTTTCCTTGCGTTGGGTTGATCGGGTTCTTCAGGCGCCAGCGCCTTGATGCTGAGGGCATGTATTTCCCCGCGCATCATGGGCCCTAAGGCCTCGTAAATCAAGCGGTGCCGCTGCATCGTGCCGCAGCCGGCGAAGCGCGGCGAGACGATGGCCAGGCGATAGTGCCCGCCGCCGTCCTTGGCACCGGCATGGCCGGCGTGCTTCGCGCTGTCATCGACGATGTCCAGGCGCAGCGGCTCCAGCACGGCCAGTTTCTGGCGCATGAGCTCGAGGGTGCTCATGCGGGGAAAACCTGCTTGAACGGACGCACGGTCGTCCGGGCAAAGACGCCCCCGGTAGCGTAGGGATCGGCCGCCGCCCAGGCCTGCGCCGCGGCGAGGGAATCGAACTCGGCGACGATCAGGCTGCCACTGAAGCCGGCCGGGCCGGGGTCGGGGGCGTCGATGGCCGGGCAGGGGCCGGCCAGAACGAGACGGCCGGCGTCCTGCAGTTCCTTCAGGCGCTCGAGGTGGGCCGGGCGCGCGGCGCGGCGCCTTTCCAGGCTGCCGGGAGCGTCCTCGCCGACGATGGCATACAGCATCATTTTCCGTCCTCCTCCTCGATGTGCCGGGCCAGCAGCAGGCTCTGCGCGACGACGAAGGCCAGCATCAGCCCCATGCCGCCGAACAGCTTGAAATTCACCCAGGCATCGGTGGAAAAGGTGTAGGCGACGAACAGGTTGGCGGCGCCCATCAGGACGAAGAAGCCGATCCAGCTGGCGTTGAGCCGGTCCCACACGCGATCGGGCAGGCGGATCTGCCCCTCCATCAGCTTGCGGATCAGGTTCTTGCGGAAGAGCAGCGCCGATCCCGCCAGCACCGCGCCGAACAGCCAGTAGAGCACCGTCGGCTTCCACTTGATGAAGGTTTCGTCGCGCAGGAGCAGGGTGGCGCCGCCGAACAGCACGATGATGGCGAGGCTCAGCCACAGCATGGTGTCGACCTTGCGGCCGCGCGCCAGCAGCCAGCCGATCTGGCCGAAGGAGGCGACGATGGCGACGCCGGTGGCGACGTAGATGTCGTAAGCCTTGAAGGCGATGAAAAACAGGATGACCGGGAACAGGTCGAAGAGGAATTTCATGCGCGGCGATTATACCTCGCGCGCCAGTTTCAGCGAGGCCGAATTGATGCAGTAGCGCAGGCCGGTCGGCTGAGGCCCGTCCGGGAAGACATGGCCGAGGTGGGCGCCGCATCGGCTGCACAGCGCCTCGGTGCGCCGCATGAAATGGCTGCCGTCCTCGGCGGTGGCGAGGTTGGCCGGATCAAACGGCTGCCAGAAGCTCGGCCAGCCGCTGCCCGAGTCGTATTTGTGCGCGGAACTGAACAGGGCGGCGCCGCAGCACGCGCAATGGTAGGTGCCGGTCTCGTGGCAGTCCCAGTATTCGCCGCTGAAGGCGCGCTCGGTGCCCTTTTCGCGGGCGATGCGGTATTGCTCCGGCGTCAGCCGTTCGCGCCATTCCTCGTCGGTCTTGTTCATGTTCCATCCTTTCTGGCGGTGAGCCAATAAGTCAGCGGGCCGCAGGCGCAGGCGGCGCCCAGGCTGGCATAGGCCAGGCCCCAGGCCAGCCGTCCGCCGCCGGCCAGGTCGAACACCCAGCCGAAGGCGAGCGGGCCGAGAAAGCCGCCGCCGAAGCCGAAAAACGAGTAGACCGCCAGCGTCGCGCCGCGTTTCCCGGGCGGCGCCGCCGCCACCAGGCCGGCGGTGAGCGCCGCCGAATCGGCCATGACGAAGACGAAGTGCAAGGCGACCAGGGCCAGCGCCAGCCCGGCGGCGAGCGGGCCGAGAAAGCCGGCCAGGCCGGCGAGCGCCGCCGAAGCGCCCATCACGCCGGCGATGGCGCGGCGGCGGCCGATGCGGCCGGCCACTTCGTTGCCGAAGATGCTCGCCGGGATGCCGAGCAGGTTGATCGCCGCCGCGGCCGTCGCCGGCGCCCAGAGCGGCGTTCCTTCCGGCGATTGGGTGTAGGCAAAGGCAATGAAGGCCACCATCCAGGCGCGCAGGCCGAACAGTTCCCAGGAGTGGGCGGCGTAGCCCAGCACATAGCCCAGCGTGGCGCGCGAGGAGGTCAGCAACCGCAGATCGATCAGCGGACCCTTGGCCTGCGGCAGCGGATGCGCTGCCGCCGGCCGCAGCCCGCGCAGCGCCAGCACGGCAGCGGCGAGCGGGCCGGCGCCACAAAGGATGAAGGTCCATTCCCAGCCGAGGTGGCCGGCGAGCCAGCCCCCGGCCAATAGCGAGGCGCTGGCGCCGATGCCGAAGCTGGAGGTGTAGAACGCAATGAAGCGGCTCTGCAGCGGGCCCTCGACGCGGTCGGTAAGCGCTTTCAGACCCGGCATGTAGGTGCCCGCCAGCCCGGCGCCGGCAAGGGCCTGGCACAGGCCGGCGCTCCAGACGTCCTGGGCGAGGAGACCGAAGCCCGCCGTGCCGAGCGCCGAGAGCAGGCAGGCGCCGGCGTAGACGCGGCGCGCGTCGATGCGATCGGTGAGTCCGCTGAGCAGCGGCACGGCGATCATGTAGCCGCCGAAGAAGACGCCGCCGATGAAACCGGCTTCGGTGCCGCTCAGGCCCCAGGCCTCGCGCAGCGGTTCCAGCAGGGCCGGATAGGTCGAAAAGCCGGACATGCTCAGCACCTCCGCGGCGCAGAGCAGGGCGACGATGCGCAGGTCGGAGCCGTTGGCGCTCATGGCGAAAAGTATAATGCCCCGAGCCATGCCGCCTCCGCCCGATCGCGAAAAGTCCGCCCTGCCGCTCTCGGCCAGCATCGTCGTTTCGCTCGCCGTCGCCGCCACCATCGGTTTCGCCGACGTCGTCTTCGTGCTGTCGGTGGCCGGCGGCGGCATCGGCGGGCGGCTGCTCGCCGTGCTGCCGATCTATTTCATCGCCGCCTTCGCCGCCGCGCAGCTGGCGTTCTGGCTGCTGCGCGCCGCCCTCGGCGCCTTCCTGCTGCTCGACCTGCGCGCCCACGCCGTGCTGGCGGGACTGACTTTTCTCGCAGCCGGATTGCTGCACTACGCCGACAGCCTGGGCGTGCAGCGCATCCTGCAGGAGCAGGGCGCCGCCATCGCCCAGGGCGGCAGTTGCCCGCCGGGGCTGGCCTGCACGCCGCTGCGTCCGGCGGCGGAGTTGCGCGAGGCCGATGCCGGCGTCCGGCTTGCCGCCGCCGAGCGTGGCACCCTCGATGCCGAAGGTTTCGCGCTGCTGATGCGGGATGCCGATGCGCCGGTGCGGGCGGCGCTGGCGCGTCGCGCCGATCTGCCGCAGGAGCTGCTGGAGCGCATGGCGGGAGACCGCCATCCGGCCGTGCGCGAGGCGGCGGCGGAGTCGCCGCGGCAGGACGACGAGGCGCTCAGCCGCCTCGCCTTCGACCGTGAAGAAAACGTGCGACTGGCGGTGGCACGCAACCGCAACGCGCCGCCGACCGCGCTCGACATTCTGGCTTCGGGAACTTCGGCGGAAATCCGCCTGCTGGTGGCGGAACACCCGCGCGCCAGCGAGCCGGTGCTGCGGCGGCTGCTCGACGGCAGCAACGACCGCGCCGAGCGCGTCGCGCGGGAACGGCTGCGCAGCGGCTCTTCCTAGGTCGGCAGGGTGAAATGAAACGACGCGCCCCGGCCGGGCGTGCCCTCGGCGCGAATCCGGCCGCCATGCCGGTGCACGATGCGCGCAACGGTCGCCAGGCCGATGCCGGTGCCATCGAAATCCCGTGTGCTGTGCAGGCGCTGGAACGGCTGGAAGAGCCGTTGCGCATGGGCCATGTCGAAGCCGGCGCCGTTGTCCCGGATCGTGAATTCCGGCGTGCCGTCCGCCGCCTGACCGGCGCGAAATTCGATGCGCGCGGCCTCGCAGCGGGCGGTGTATTTCCAGGCATTCTCGAGCAGGTTCTGCAACAGCAACCGCAGCAGCTGCCGGTCGCCCACCGCGCGCAGGCCGTCCTCGATGAGCCATTCGACTCGGCGCGCGCCGTTGCCGGCGGCGAGGTCTTCCACGATTTCCCTGGCGCAGAGCGACAGGTCGACTTGCGTGGCGTCGATCTCCTTGCGCGAGGCGCGTCCCAGCTCCAGCAGGCCCTCGATCATCCAGAACATGCGCTGGACGGCGGCGCGGATGCGCCCGAAGTAGTTCTCTGTCTCGGCATCGAGCTTGCCTGCCAGCTGCTCCTCGAGCAGGTGGGAGAAGCCGTCGATGGCGCGCAGCGGGGCGCGCAGGTCATGCGAGACCGAGTAGCTGAAGGCTTCCAGTTCCCGGTTGAGCATGAGCAGTTCCTCGGTGCGCTCGCGCACCTTTTCCTCGAGCTGGTCGTGCGCCCGGCGCAGGGATTCCTCGCTTTGCTTGCGCTCGGTGATGTCGGTGAGGATGACGTAGCAGCCGGCGACCTCGCCGGATTCGGTGCGGTGGGGCACGGCGCTGACTTCGAGGTGCTGGCGCGTGCCGTCCGCCCGGTCATGGGCGTGCTCGAACGTGACCTGCTCTCCGGCCTGGGTGCGCTTCCAGTAGGGTTCCGTGGCGCGGCAGTCTTCGGCCCCGATGATCTCCTCGAGCGTCTTGCCGAGCACGGGATCGTCAGGCACGCCGAACGATTCCTGGTAGCGACGGTTGGCGAAGCGGCAGCGCCTGGCGTGGTCGAAGTAGGCCACCATCAGGGGCGCATTGTCGACGATCAGGCGCAGCAGCTCGTCGCGCCTGCGTACGGCGCGGCGCGAGCGATTGCGCTCCAGGGCGGCGCCGGTCACGGCGGCCGCCGTCTTCAGGGCGCCGATCTCGGATTCGGCCCAGTCGCGCGGCCCGCCGCGCCGGGATACGGCGATGACGCCGACGAGCTGGCCGGCCGCGAAGATCGGCAGGGCCGCGATGGCGCTCATGTCGCCGGCGAGCAAGGCGCGCAGGCCGGCCGGCAGCTCCTCTACGCGGGCGACGAGCGGCTGGCCCTGTTCGAGCAGCGCGAACAGGTGCGCGAAGTCGGTACCGGCCCAGGCGAATCCGTCCGGGGCGAAATCGAAGACGGATTCCGCGCCTGGCGCGCTCCAGGAATAGCGCGGCACCAGACAGCCGCCCCGTTCCGTGTCATCGACGAGCTCGAAGACGGTGGCGTCGCCGACTTCGGCGGCCTTGCCGAGGCGTTCCAGCACGTCCGTGAGGACGCTGTCGAGCGGCTCCTGGCCGAGGAAGCGCTCGGCGGCATAGCTCACCGCCAGGAGGATTTTATCCCGGCGCCGGAGCGCCGTCCATGCGGCGTCCTCGTCGGGGCGGTTCGCGTTTCCGTCAGCGAGCGACACGATCGGCCATGAAGGGCTGAATGAAAACCGGATGGTAGATCAAGTCGCCGCGAAATGGGCGGTTTCTGCCTTAAAGGAAGAAATCACCCTCGCGGGCGGACTCGAGCCGTGCTGTTCGCGGGGAGGGCGAAGGCGCCGCCGGCGGCCTCAGCGCGCCGTGTAGCCGCCGTCGATCACCAGCTCGCTGCCGGTGACGAACTTGGCCTCGTCGGAGGCGAGGTAGAGGATGCCGTGGGCGACGTCGTCCGGCTCGCCCAGGGTGCGCAGCGGGTGCAGCTTGGCCATCGCGCTGTGCACCGCCTCCGGCGCCACCCCCGGCACCTGGGCGCCGGCTTCCAGCATCGGCGTCCAGATGAAGCCGGGGTGCACGGAATTGACGCGGATGCGGTCCTCGGCGAAGGCCAGCGCGTCGGTCTTGCTCATGATGCGGATGGCGCCCTTCGAGGCGTGGTAGGCGGCGACGTTGTGCGAGCCGACGATGCCATACACCGAGGAGAGGTTGACGATGCTGCCGCCGCCGGCGCGGCGCATCAGCGGCACGGCGTGCTTGGTGCACAGGAACGTCCCCTTGGCGTTGGTGTTCATCACCTTGTCCCACTCGGTTTCGCTGATCTCCACGGCGGTGCCGTTGGCGCCGGAGATGCCGGCATTGTTGACCAGGATGTCGAGGCGGCCGAATGCCTTCGCCACCTCGGTGATGACGGCGGCCACCTCCGCTTCCTGGGAGACGTCAAGCTTCCAGGTGCGGGCCTTGCCGCCGCTGCCGTTGATCAGTTCCGTGACGGCCTCGGCCGCCTCCGTGTTTACGTCGGTCACGGCCACCGCGGCGCCCTCTTGCGCCAGCAGCAGCGCGGTGGCGCGGCCGATGCCATGTGCGGCGCCCGTGACGATCGCCACCTTGTCTTGTACGCGTCCCATGTCCCTCCCCTTCGTCAAGTTCCCGCGCCCATTTTATGCCCTAATCAGGAAACGAATCGGCAAGCCGGGCCGCCGCGCGGCGCAGGGCCGGCACGCACTGCAGGGCCTGCTGCAGGCTCATGCGGGTGGTGGGCGCATGCACCGCCAGCGCCGCCGCCACGCGGCGGGCCTTGCTCTCCACCGGCACGGCGACGCAGACGGTGCCGTCGAGGTATTCCTCGTTGTCGGTGCTCAGGCGCTCGCGGCGGATGCGCTTGAGCGCCTCTTCGAGATCGCGCCGGCGGGTGAGGGTGTTCGGCGTGTGGTAGGAATAGGGCAGCGCCTCGAGGATGCGCCGCCGCTCGCGCGCCGGCAGCAGCGAGAGCAGCAGCTTGCCGCTGGCGCTGCAGTGCGCCGGCACGCGCGAGCCGGTCTGAAAATGCAGGCGCAGCGGCCAGGCCGCCTCGACACGGTCGAGGTAGACCACTTCGGTGCCGTCGAGCAGGGTCAGGTTGCAGGTCTCGCCGATCTCGCCGACCAGGGCCTTGAGGATGGCATGGCGCGGCGCCCGCCAGGCGGTGTGGGTGAGCGCGGCCAGTCCGAGCGAAGCGAGCCGCGGGCCCGGCGCGAAGCGCTTGCCCTCGGCCTCGCGCACCAGCAGGCCGGCCTCTTCCAGCAGGCTGGCGATGCGATGGACGGTCGGCTTGGGCAGACCGGTCGCCTGCATCAATTCGACCAGGCCGAGCGGACCGTCGGCGCCGGCGATGGCCTCGAGGAGCGCGATGGCGCGCAGGCTGGCGGAGGTGTGCTGCTCGTCGGCTGGGATGGGCATATTTTGAAGAAAATGAAACAGAAAGTCTCATTATTGCCATAAAAAAGGTGTTGTGCAATGATGCCTTCACAACAGGATTCAGGAGAAGGCATGGCAGTCAGCCGGAACACGGTCGCAGCCGGGCGCATGACGCCGAGCGAGGCGCTGGTGGAAACCCTGGTGGCGCAGGGCGTGCGCGACGTCTTCGGCATTGTCGGCTCGGCCTACATGGATGCGCTGGATCTGTTTCCGGCGGCCGGCATCCGCTTCATCCCGACGGTGCACGAGCAGGGCGCGGCGCACATGGCGGACGGCTATGCGCGCGTTTCCGGCCGCCACGGCGTCTGCATCGCGCAGAACGGGCCGGGCGTCACCAACTTCGTTACGGCGGTGGCCTCCGCCTACTGGGCGCACAGTCCGGTGGTCGTCATCACGCCGGAAACCGGCAGCACCGGCATGGGACTGGGCGGCTTCCAGGAGACCGACCAGCTGCCGATCTTCTCGAAGATCACCAAGTTCCAGGCGCACGTCAGCGGGCCGCAGCGCATGGCCGAGCTGGCGGCGCGCTGCTTCGACCGGGCGCTGCTCGAGATGGGGCCGACCCAGCTCAACATTCCGCGCGACCACTTCTACGGCGAGGCCGACTACGACATCGCCGCGCCGATCCGCATCGAGCGCGGCGCCGGCGGCGAGAAAAGCCTCGACGAAGCGGCGGCGCTGCTGGCTCAGGCTGCATTCCCGGTGATCGTCTCCGGCGGCGGGGTGGTGATGGCCGACGGCGTGGATGCCTGCGTGAAGCTCGCCGAGCTGCTCGACGCGCCGGTGGTGACGAGCTACCTGCACAACGACGCCTTCCCGGCGGCGCACCCGCTCTGGTGCGGGCCGCTCGGCTACCAGGGCTCCAAGGCCGGCATGAAGCTGATCGCACAGGCCGACGTGGTGCTGGCGCTGGGCACGCGCCTCGGCCCCTTCGGCACGCTGCCGCAGCACGGCCTCGACTACTGGCCGAAGGACGCGAAGATCATCCAGGTCGACGCCGACGCGAAGATGCTCGGCCTGGTGAAGAAGATTTCCGTCGGCCTGTGCGCCGACGCCAAGGCCGCCGCCGTGGCATTGCTCGCGCGGCTTGCCTCGCGCGAGCTGGCATGCAATGCAAACCGCCAGCAGCGCCGCGCCGACATCGCCAAGGAGAAGGCGCAATGGGAGGCCGAGCTCGACGCCTGGCCGCAGGAGCGCGACCCGTGGAGCCTCGAGGTCTCGAAGGACAGCCCGGCCATGCACCCGCGCCAGATGCTGCGCGAACTGGAGCGCGCGCTGCCGTCCGATGCCATGGTGTCCACCGACATCGGCAACATCTGCTCGGTGGCCAACAGCTACCTGCGCTTCGCGAAACCCCGCAGCCTGTTCGCGGCGATGAGTTTCGGCAACTGCGGCTACGCCTTCCCGGCCGTCATCGGCGCCAAGCTGGCCGCGCCGGAACGTCCGGCCGTGGCCTACGTCGGCGACGGCGCCTGGGGCATGAGCTTCGGCGAGATCCTCACCTGCGTGCGCGAGCGAATTCCCGTCACGGCGGTGGTGTTCCACAACCGGCAGTGGGGCGCCGAGAAGAAGAACCAGGTCGACTTCTACGGCAACCGCTTCGTCGGCTCCAACCTGGAAAACCCGAGCTTCGCCGCGATCGCCCGCGCCATGGGCGCGGAGGGCGTCGTCGTCGAGAAGCTGGCCGACGCGGGGCCGGCGCTGGCCGCCGCCTGCGCGGCGCAGAGGGACGGCCGCACCACCGTGCTGGAGATGATGGTGACGCGCGAACTGGGCGACCCGTTCCGCCGCGACGCGCTGAAGAAGCCGGTGCGGCTATTGGAAAAATACAGACATTGCATGTGAGGAGAGACGGATGGCGGAAATCAGCGGCGGCGAGGTGATCGCCCGCATGTTGCAGAAGGAGGGCGTCGAGAAGGTGTTCGGCATCATCGACGGCACCTATTTCGGCTTCTACTCGGCGCTGCACCGGCTCGGCATCGAGATCGTCACGCCGCGCCACGAGACCAGCGCCGCGCACATGGCCGGCGCCTACGCACGCCTGACGGGCAAGCTGGGCGTGTGCATGGCGAGCAACGGGCCCGGCGTGGCCAACCTGCTGCCCGGCCTGGTGGTGGAGCAGGGCGAGGGCAACCGCGTGCTGGCCATCACCAGCGCGCGCCGGCCCGGCATCATGTATCCCGACCGCGGCGGCGCCTACCAGTGCTTCGACCAGAGCGGGGTGATCGGCAGGATCGCCAAGTGGAGCGCGGCGGCGTCCTCCTTCGAACGCGTGCCCGAGCTGGTGAGGAAGGCCCTGCGCAAGAGCTGGGAAGGCCGGCCCGGCGTGGTGCATGTCGACGTGCCGGAGAACATCATGAACGGCAAGGTGAAGGCCGACGTCGCCTTCTGGGCGCCGCAGCAGTACCGCACGCTCGATCCGCTCGAGCCGAACGCGGCTCAGGTGGCGCGCGCGGCGGAGCTGCTGGCCGCCGCCCAGGCGCCGATGATCCACGTCGGCAGCGGCGTGGTGCATGCCGGGGCGTATGCGGCGCTGGCGCGCGTGGCGGAACTGCTGCAGGCGCCGGTGACGACGAGCTGGGCGGCGCGCGGCGCGCTGCCGGAGACCTCGCCGCTGGCGATGCCGATGCCGCACGTCAAGGTGAACCACAAGGTGCGCAACGATGCCGACGTGGCGCTGATCGTCGGCTCGCGCCTGGGCGAGACCGACTGGTGGGGCAAGCCGCCCTACTGGCGCACCCCTTCCGAGCAGAAGACCATCCAGGTCGACCTCGACCCCGACGTCCTCGGCCTCAACAAGCCGGCCGACCTCGCCATCCAGGCCGACGCGAAGCGCTTCCTCGAGCTGCTCGGCGAAGTGCTGGAGAAGCACCGGAACGAAACCGGCCTCGATGCGCGCCGCGCCCGCAACGCCGGCTATGCGAAGATGATGGCCGAGGACCGCGCCGGCTGGGACAAGGCGCTGTCCGACATGGCCATCCCGATGCATCCGGCGCACATCGCCACGGTGTGCGGCGAGGTCTTCCCGAAGGATGCCGTGCTGGTCGCCGACGGCGGCAACGCCACCATCTGGGCGATGTTCTACCACCGCGCCGACGTGCCCAACCGCATCGTGTCGACCTTCAAGTTCGGCATGCTCGGCGCCGGCATGGCGCAGGCGGTGGGGGCGGCCGTGGCGCTGCCGGGCCGGCCGGTGTGCTGCATCATCGGCGACGGCGCCTTCGGCTTCCATCCGCAGGAAGTCGAGACGGCGGTGCGGAACCAGGCGCAGGTGATCTACATCGTGCTGTGCGACAAACAGTGGGGCATGGTGAAGATGAACCAGCAGTTCATGCTGCGGCCCTTCAAGACCCTGCTGTTCAAGCACCTCGACCCGGAGGAGACCATCAAGGCCGACCTCGGCGAGATCGCCTTCGACAAGCTGGGCGAGTCGATGGGCGCACACGGCGAGCGCGTGTCCGATCCGAGAGAGCTGAAGCCGGCGCTGCAGCGAGCGATCCAGTCCGGCAGGTGCGCCGTGGTGCATGTCGACGTCGACCCGGTCAAGCACATGTGGGCGCCGGGGCTGATGCACTTCAAGAAGATGCACGAGGAGCCGAAGGGCTGACGTAACAGGAGCGCGGCCCACGACATGGAGCCGCGCAGCGGCGAACGATCGTCACCCCCTTCCGCGGGAAGGGGGCGGGGGGAGAGGCGGTTATGAACGAGATGGATCTGGTCCGGCTGAACTTCAACCCGGGATCGCTGTGGGTGCTGAACTTCATCATCGGCCTGGTGATGTTCGGCGTCGCGCTCGATCTCAAGGTGGCGGACTTCAAGGCGGTGCTGGTCACGCCCAAACCGGTGCTGATCGGCATGCTCGGCCAGTTCGTCCTGCTGCCGGCCTTCAGCTTCCTGCTGGTGCTGGCGATCCATCCCTCGCCCAGCGTTGCGCTGGGCATGCTGCTGGTGGCGGCCTGCCCGGGCGGCAACATCTCCAACTTTCTCACGCACTATGCGCGCGGCAACACCGCGCTGTCGATCACCATGACGGCGCTGTCGACGGCGGTGGCGATCGTCATGACGCCGTTCAACCTGTCGCTGTGGGGCGGGCTGAATCCCGAGACGAACCAGATCCTCAAGGCGGTGGCGCTCGACCCGCTGGAGATGCTGCTGGCGGTGTTCCTGCTGCTCGGCCTGCCGATGAGCATCGGCATGTGGGTCGGCCATCGCTTTCCGCGCTTCGTCGAGCGCGCACACAAGCCGGTGAAGATCTTCTCGCTCGGCGTGTTCGGCCTCTTCGTCCTCGGCGCGCTGGGTGCCAACTGGCAGTACTTTCTCAAGTACGTCGGCTTCGTCGTGTTCGCCGTATTCCTGCACAATGGCATCGCCCTGCTCACCGGTTATTTCGCGGCGAAGTTCGCCGGCCTGCCCGAGCGCGACCGCCGCGCCGTCTCCATCGAGGTCGGCATCCAGAACTCGGCGCTCGGCCTGATCCTCATCTTCAATTTCTTCGACGGGCTCGGCGGCATGGCCATCGTCACCGCCTGGTGGGGCATCTGGCACATCGTTTCCGGCCTCACCGTGGCGACGATCTGGTCGCGGCGCGATCCCGGCCCGGCCTCGTGAGCGGTCCGTCCGTCCTCGTCACCGGCGCCGGCGGCTATCTCGGCGCCCAGCTCGTCGCCGCGCTGGCGGCGGGCCGGATAAAAGTCAGTCGCGTGGTGGCGGCGGACGTGCGCGAAGTGCGGCCGGAAAAGCGCCTGTCCGGCGTCGACTACGTCGTCGCCGACGTGCGCCAGCCCGGGTTGATTCCGTTGCTCGACCGCTTCAAGGTGGATGTTGTCGTGCACCTGGCGTCCATCGTCACGCCGGGCAGGGACAGCAACCGCCGGATCGAGTACTCGGTCGACGTGCAGGGCACCGAGAACGTGCTGGTCGCCTGCACCACCACCGGCGTCAAGAAGATTGTCGTCAGCTCCAGCGGCGCCGCCTACGGCTACCATGCCGACAACCCGGCCTGGCTGACGGAGGACTGCCCGCTGCGCGGCAACCAGGCCTTCGCCTATGCCTGGCACAAGCGCCTGGTGGAGGAGATGCTGGCGCGCTGGCGGAACGAGCATCCTGGACTCGGGCAGGTGGTGTTCCGCATCGGCACCATTCTCGGCGAGCGGACGAAAAACCAGATCACCGACCTCTTCGAGAAGCCGCGCCTGCTGGCGATTCGCGGCGCGGACAGCCCCTTCGTCTTCATCTGGGACCAGGACGTCGTCGGCTGCCTGCTGCGCGCCATCGAATCGGACAAGACCGGCATCTACAACGTCGCCGGCGACGGCGTGCTGACCATCCACGAAATCGCGGCGAAGCTGGGCAAGCGCTGCCTCGCGCTGCCGCCCGGCCTGCTGCGCCTCGCCCTGCGCGTGCTGAGGACCGTCGGCCTGACGCAGTACGGCCCCGAGCAGCTGGATTTCCTGCGCTACCGGCCGGTGCTCGACAACACGCGGCTGAAGCGGGACTTCGGCTACGTGCCGCAGAAGACCTCGGCGCAGGCGTTCGACTTCTACCTCGAATCGCACCGGCATGGCGCGTGAGTTCGCCGGCCGGACGGTGGTGGTCACCGGCGCCGCCGGCGGGCTGGGGCGCGCGCTCTGCCTGCGCTTCGCCGCCGCCGGCGCGCGCGTGGCGGCGCTGGACCGCGACGACGCCGTGCTGCGGGGACTGACTTTTCCGGAGGGTACGCAGGCGCTGCGCCTGGCCTGCGACGTGTCGCGCGAGGAGGACTGCGTCCGCGCCATGGCCGAGGCGCGGCGCGCCTTCGGCGGCGTCGACGTGCTGGTCAACAACGCCGGCATCACCCAACGCAGCGCCTTCGCGAAGACGGAGCCGGAGGTGATCCGCCGCGTCATGGCGGTGAATTTCTTCGGCGCGTTGCACTGCACGCACGCCGCCCTCGACGACCTCGTCGCCCGGCGCGGCATGGTGATCGCGATTTCCAGCGTCGCCGGCTTCGCCCCGCTGATCGCGCGCACCGGCTACGCGGCCAGCAAGCACGCCCTGCACGGTTTCTTCGACAGTTTGCGCACGGAGGTCGAGCCGCTCGGCGTGAAGGTGCTGCTGGTCTGTCCGTCCTTCATCAGCACCGGCATCGAGAGGAACGCCCTGGCCGGCGACGGCGGGCCGGTGCGGCACGCCCAGTCCATCGTCGGCCGCCGCGCGGTGCCCGAGGCGGTGGCAGAGAAGATTTACCGCGCCGCCGAAGCCGAAAGGCGCCTGCTGCTGCCCGACCGCGTCTCGCGGCTGTCGTGGTGGGTGTCGCGCCTGGCGCCGCGCTTCTACGAGCGGCAGATGGTGAAGAAGCTCGGGAAGGAACTGCGGGGAGAGAAGTAAGCCATTATTCCCGCGAACGCGGGAATCCATGGGGCCCCGCGTTCGCGGGGACGACAAAGCCTTCAGTGCAGGTGCGCCGGCGCCTGCGGCAGGTCCTCGGGCAGCTCGGCGTGGGAGGTCTCGCCCTCCGGCGTCGGGTACATCGGCATGCCGCAGTCGTCGCAGAATTCCAGCGGAAAGCGCTGCTCCAGCACCATCACGCTGCCGACGCCGGCTTCCTCCAGCACCGCCTCGATCTGGCCGGCGCTGTCGGTCGCCTCGTCCTCGGCGCCGAGCAGGGGCCACACCACGCCGTGCACGATCTCGCTCGAATCGGCGAGGGTGAAGCCGACGCGGTATTCCTCCAGCCGTTCCTCGTGGAAGGGCGCCACCACGGCGCGCAGCTGCTGCGGCTTGGCGTTGAGCACCGTCTGCAGGAAGGCCATCGCCGCGCGCAGCGAATAGACGCGCAGGCCCTGGTCGGCGTTGCGGCAGGCGGCATGGAAGACGTCCGGCAGCAGCGGCTCGAGGGCGCAGCCCGTGAACAGCGGCTGCAGGGCGCTGCCGCCCTGGGCGATCCACTGCGAGGCGGACTGGTCGCGCGAGCCGTCCTCCTCCTGCCAGCGGAACAGTGCCTGGCCGCGCGGCGCCATCACGGCGCCGATCAGGTAGCGGGTGTCCGAGATGAAGCGGGTCGTTTCCGGCAGCTGGCGCGGATCGATGCGGGCGTCCTTGTCGTCGGCCGCCGCCTTGGCGAGCTGGTTGGCCAGGCGCCAGGTCTCGACGAAGCCGCGCGGCAGCTGGTCCGGACTGTAGAGGAAGTCCGCCAGGGCGAGCCTGGCGCCGGCCGCCAGCACGTGGGCCTGCAACTGGCTGCGCGCCGCCGCCAGCGTGCCGGCCGGCAGGGGGCCGGAGGGAATCGTGAAGCGCGACCAGGCCAGCAGCGGCGCGGCGAACATCGCCACGTCGAACTCGCCGGAGCCTGCGCCGAGCACGCCGCCCTCGGCGCGCGACTCGATGAGGTCGGCCAGCGCGTCGTAGGCGCGGCCGTTGGCGCCATAGAGATGGTCGAGGGCGACGTTGAGCGTGTCCTCGTTGCCGGTGCGCAGCAGCTTGTCGACCGCCTCGGCGAGGCGGCGCTCCCAGAAATCGTCCTCGATGCGGCTGGCCGAGGCCGCCAGGCCCGTGGCGAGGCGGGCGACCAGCTCGGCCTCGCGGTTGAGGGCGCCCCGGCGGGCGAATCGGCTTCTCTTCATGGCGGGAACCTCTTTGTCGGGAGGCGAATTCTACCCCCTCCGCCGGCCGGAGGCGAGGCCGGCAGTCCCGGTCAAAGTGACAATAGACTTGACAAAATGACAAGCAGGCTGTCAAATGGCCGGCATGCGGGAAACCCCAGCCTCGCCGGAGACGCCATCCCAGCCGCTGCGCCAGGCGATCCTGGCGGTGCGGCGGCTGTTTCATGTCCTCGCCGGGCTGCCCTTGGCCGAGCCGGGCATCACCGCCAGCCAGCGCGCGGTCCTGGACATCCTGCAGGCCCGCGGTCCGCGCACGGTGCCCCAGGTGGCGCGCGAGCAGGGGGTCAGCCGCCAGCACGTCCAGGTGGTTGCCAACGGCCTGCTCGATGCCGGGCTGGTCGAGCAACTCGACAACCCTGACCACCTGCGCTCGCCGCTGCTGCGGCTGAGCGCGGCGGGACTCAAGGCGGTCGATACGGCGCGGCGGCGCGAATCGAGGCTGCTGGCCGACCTGGCGAGGCGGATCCCCGGCAGCGACCTGAAGGTGACCCTGAAAACCCTGAATGCGATGGAGACGGAGCTGAGCCGACGCGACGCACGCGCCGGTTCGCGTGTTTGAAGCGGCAACTGCGAAGCGAAAGGAGGTGGGTGATGCGGCGATATGGAAATGTGCTGGGTTTGTTGCTGGCAGCGGTGGGAGCGCTACTGGGCGCGGCGATGCTGGTCCGGATGGCCTGGGACTGGTCGATCCCGGCCGTTTTCGGCCTGGGACCGATCGCCTTCAAGCATGTGCTGGGACTGCTGCTCCTGAGCGTGGTCCTGGCGGGAATACTGCACCTCGGCCGTCATCGCGACGGCTGGCGGCATTTCACCGGTCGTTGGTAGAGGCGGGTTTCACCCTGCTCCCGGGTGGGGGCAGGGTGCCTTTTCAGTAGTTGCCGCCCCAGGCGCGCCGCTTGCCGCCCGCCGGCGTGCCGCGCCGCTCGTTGCCGGTGCGCGATTCCTCTCGGCGCCCCCATCCCCGCTTCTCGCCGAACGACGGCTTCCTGTCGCCGCTGGCGGCCTTTCTCTCGCCGTAGCCTCCCTTGCCGGGGCTGCCCGCCGGGCGCTGCGGCCTGGCTTTCGGCTCGAGGCCCGGAATCACGCCGACGCGGATCGACTGCGCGGTGTAGCGCTCGATGTCGCGAATCTGCCGTTTCTCGAAGTGCGCCGCCAGGCTGATGGCGATGCCTTCGCGGCCGGCGCGGCCGGTGCGGCCGATGCGGTGCACATAGTCCTCGGCCTGGCGCGGCAGATCGAAGTTGATGACATGGCTGATGCCCGGCACGTCGATGCCGCGCGCGGCGACGTCGGTGGCCACCAGCACGCGGGT
>JAANMU010000746.1_pt1 | contig 35771 bp, 30 predicted proteins | sample 7279701 | NCBI WGS metagenome assembly JAANMU01 (sample SAMN14094539, study PRJNA606508) | bioreactor metagenome | isolation source: A lab-scale SPAN reactor treating ammonium-rich wastewater day 57 | place: Ireland: Galway | collected 2017-03-13
ATCGTCGGCGACGTGTTCTCGCAATTGCTGGAACAATTCGCAGGCGGGAAAGGTCCGCGCACGAACCTGCGATCGTACCTCTACCAGACCGCCTATCACCTGGTCGTGGATCGTTCGCGCGAGAACAAGCACACCGCGCCGCTGGAGGTCGCGATCAATGTCCAGGAAAAGGAACGCACCATTCCCACCGCGACCCAGATCGAGGAGCGCGTTTTGATGGAAGCGCTGGTCTCCGCGATGAACTCGGAACTGACCGACGACCAGCGTCACGTGATCATTCTGCGCTTTTTGGAGGACTTCAGCCTCAAGGAAACCGCCCAGATCATCGGCAAGGAGGTCAACAACGTGAAGGTCATCCAGAACCGCGGGATCGCCAAGTTGAGGAAAGCCCTCGAACATCAACTCAGCGAAGAATAAGAAGGAAAGTGAACAAAGAATTGAAAGATCGGGATGTCCTCAGGCTGCTTACCCGTCTGAAGAACGTCGAAGTGGGATACCCGACAGACGCAATGACGACGCGCCGGGAGGCGTACATCAAACAAGCCGCGGCGGTGGCGGCTCTGATACAGGCAAGGGAAAATGATTTGAACGCGAGGGGGGACGGTAACTCACCGGGAGGGGGCGGCGCAGGCGCGGCGTCCTCCTCCATGACGACGTGGCTGGAGGCGGCGCTCGTAACCGTGATCGTCGTGGAGGCGGGTATTGCGACCTATATCCACCGTGAGAAGATCGCCGATTTCATCGACTCAGCCCTCTTTCCGAACAAGGTCGAGCATGTCTCCAATCCGCCGGATGAATCTCCCTCCCTGCCGGTCGTCATCCCGATCACAGGCAAAGAGACCGAGGCGGCGACTCCCGTTCCCGCGTTCACGTTCACAGTCACGGTCTCCGCAACCGGCGCATCCGCGACGACTCTTACGCCCGAGGCGGCGGAAGCGGTAATCAATGAAACCAATGAGGAAGGCGCAGCGGAGGTTCTTTCCACTCCGCCTCCGGGCGACAACCCCGGCTTGCATCTTGGGCAAACGCCCAAACCCGAACGCACCCTGCCGTCGAATGACGAGAAACCATCGAATGACGGGAAACAACCGAATGAGAATAAGCCGCCGTCGAATGGAGGCGGAAACAAATAGAGCGGTCGGCGTTGCCGGCTGGGCGGCGGAACCCACTCCGCCGTCTTTTTTGTTCATAAGAAAGCGCCGAAGAGTCGCCCGAACAGCGTGATCTGCGCTCTCTGGCGCGTGGGCGACGTTAGAGAACGTCGCCCACGCGTAAGTCTCCACGCGTAAGTCTCCACGCGTAAGTCTCCACGCGTAAGCCTCTACGCGTAAGTCTCTAACGAAAGTCAAATATTGGGCGTAATTGTCCTCATGCTATAATCCCTTCCCGAAAGGTATCGAATGCTCAAGAACTTTGTCAAATTCTTCGGGGGAGACCCCAATAAAAAGACCATCGAACAACTTAGCGAAGTCGTCAACCAGATCAACGGGCTGGAGCCTCAGTTCGAATCGTTGAGCGACGACGCCCTGCGCGCCAAAACGGATGAGTTCCGGGCGCGCGTGCGGGAGTCGCTTGGGAGTATGGAAGGCTTATCGGAACAGGAGCAGTTCAAGGCGGAGCAGGAAGCGTTGGAGGAGATCCTGCCGGAGGCGTTCGCCGCGGTGCGCGAGGCATCCAAACGGACTCTCGGCTTGCGTCATTACGACGTGCAGTTGATCGGCGGCATCATTCTGCACCGCGGTTCCATCGCGGAGATGCGGACGGGCGAAGGGAAAACGCTCGTCGCCACACTGCCCATTTACCTCAACGCGCTTTTGGGGAGGGGCGTGCATCTCGTTACGGTCAACGATTACCTGGCGCGGCGCGACGCGCGCTGGATGGCGCCCATCTACCAGATGGTCGGGCTTTCGGTCGGCGTCCTGCAAATGGCGGCTGCGACCGAAAACGGGAAGAAGGCGTTTCTCGTTGATTTCACGCGTGAGTCCCCGCACGAGGACCAGCAGTACCTCCGCATGGTGGACCGATTCGAGGCGTACGCGGCAGACGTCACCTACGGCACGAACTCGGAGTTCGGCTTCGATTACCTGCGCGACAACATGGCGATGCGCCTGGAAGACCGCGTCCAGCGCGGGCATCATTACGCCATCGTGGACGAGGTGGACAACGTGTTGATTGACGAGGCGCGCACGCCGCTCATCATTTCGGGTCCGTCGTCGGGCGACCTGGAGTGGTACGGGAAGATGGCGCAGATCGTGAAGCAACTCAAGCCCGAAGATTACGAGGTGAACGAAAAGGATCGCAACGTTTCGATCACCGAGATCGGCCTGGCGCGCGTGGAGCAGATGCTCGGTCAACCCCTGATGGACCCGGACCGCCCCGAGGACGTGACGCCGCAACAGGCGCGCTTGCGCGGTCATCTCGAACAGGCTTTGCGCGCGCAATTCCTCTTCAAGCGCAACAAGGAATATCTCGTGCAGGGAGGCAAGGTCGTGATCGTGGACGACTTCACGGGGCGGCTCATGCCCGGGCGAAGATGGAGCGACGGCTTGCATCAGGCGGTGGAGGCAAAGGAGGGCGTGAAGATCGAACCGGAGAACGTCACCTACGCCACCATCACGCTGCAGAACTACTTCCGCATGTACAAGAAACTTTCGGGCATGACCGGCACCGCGTTGACCGAGGCGGAGGAGTTCAGCAAGATCTATAACCTCGAGGTGGCGCCCATTCCGCCCAACCTCGAATACCAGGCGCTCGGCAAGGACGCGCCGCTGATCGATATCCAATCGAAGGACGAGGACGGGTACGCCTACTCGTATTACGCAAAACGCGACGACCCGCAGAAACTCCCCCTCTTCTATCGCCGCAAGGATTATCCCGACGTGATCTATCGCACGGTGGAGGCGAAACTGCGCGCCCTTGCGATGGAGATCGTGCGCGAACACGTGCGCGGACGTCCCCTGCTGATCGGCACCACCTCCGTGGAAGCTTCGGAACGACTCTCGCTTCGACTCAAAGCCGAACCCGTCCGCCGTTTGCTGCAAGTTGCCCTCGTCAGGCGGCTGTGGCTGGCGGCGAACAACCGCGAAGAGGACGGGCGTCTCATCCCGGAACTGGCGCAATTCAACGAGCCGCTCGAAAAGATCTCTCCCGACGCTTTACGCAAATTCATTCAACCGTTCGGCGCGACCACCATCGGTCTCGAAGACCCGTCCAATTTGCCCATCGTCCTCGACATTTTGCGGTTGGAGGAAAAGGACGTAAACCGGCTGAAGTCGGTATTACAGGGCGGCGTGCCGCATCAGGTGTTGAACGCGCGTAAACACACGGAGGAATCGCAGATCATCGCCGGCGCGGGCGCGTTCGGCGCGGCGACCATCGCCACCAACATGGCGGGACGCGGCGTGGACATCAAACTGGGCGGCGAACTTGCCGAGGAGGTCATCGCCGCGGTCAACCGCGTGCTGGGCAAAAACGGATACGAGAATCCCTTCGACATGACCCACGAGGAACGCCGCGCCGCGTTGAAACAGATCGAACCTTCGAATTACGGCATCTACGCGGCGGAGGTCAAACTCTTCCTGGGATATTTCGACGACATGGAACGCGTGAAGGAACTGGGCGGTTTGCACGTCGTCGGCTCGGAACGTCACGAGGCGCGGCGCATTGATAATCAGTTGCGCGGTCGCGCCGCGCGCCAGGGCGACCCGGGTTCCTCCCGCTTCTATCTCTCGCTCGAGGACGACCTCATGCGCCTGTTCGGCGGCGACCGCGTCAACAGCCTGATGCAAACGCTCAAGGTGGACGACTCGCTTCCGCTCGAAGTTCGCATGGTGGGCAACATCATCGAAAATTCGCAGCACCGCGTCGAAGGCGCCAACTTCGACGTGCGCAAACATCTGCTCGAATACGACGACGTGCTGAACAAACAGCGCGCCCAGATCTACGGTCAACGCGACCGCATCTTCGTCAAGGAGGACCTGGGCGAAGACGTACACGCCATGTTCGATGAAGAGGTCAAACAACGCGTGGAGGCAGGGTTGAGCGACGAGGAGGGGCCCTGGAAATTGATCGCCTGGCTCGAACAGGTGCAGCCGCCGTTCCTTTCCGGCGACCGCCTCTTCCCCAGTTTTGGTCTGGCCCTGCTGCTAAAGGAATTGAGTTTGGCATCCGACGGCTCGCCGTCGGAACGGCAAAAGCAAGCTTCTGCGATCCATACCCTGATCGCGCGCGCCATCGAAGCGGAGAATGCCCATCACCTGAACGCCATCGAAAACCTGATTGACCGCACGGAGGAAGCCTTCGAAGCGCAGGTCGAATCCCGCATGGATGCGCTCGACGCGTACTTCGACGGTCTGCGCGACCGCGAGGATGCGCCGCGCCCACAGAAGATGCTGGAGGAGATCAACGCGCTGACGGGGATGCCCATCCGACTCAACGGCGAGCAACTCCGCACGCTCGATGAGGATCCGCGCCAGGGCAAGGAAACCGTCGGCAGTATGCTTAGGGCGCAATTGACCGCCTTGTACGCTTCGCGCTTGATCGCATCGGTCGCCAACCGCGTGGGAGAATCGCTGGGCGAGAAGTTCGAGGTCGGGGACTGGGACGAGGCGGCGGACGTGATCCTGGATGCGGCGCGCAACGCGCTCGAACGACGCCGCGCATTCCTGGTCGGCGAAAACGGCCAGATCGAACGCGATATCCACAACCTGACGCGCTCCGATTCGGCGGTGGAATTGAACGACACGGAAAAATTAAAACTGCTCATCACCCTCTCGCAGGGCGCGCGGACGGTGTTCAACCAGAGGACGCACCGCCAGGAAAAGCAGTTGTTCAATCGCTTCAGTTACATCTTTCTGATCGCGCAATTGCTCGAAGGCGTGGAGGCGGAAGGACTCACGGAAGACGTATTGACCCACCTCGAGCAGGCGGAGGAAGCGCTCGTCTTCGCCATCGGGCAGGCGGAATATGCGCGCGTCTCCTCGAACGCCACGCGGCTGGCGGATTTCGGCGAGGCGGCGCGCAAAGCCTTCGGGGAGGAAAGGCTCGACGAGACCGCGGCAGGCTTGGGTGAGTCCGACCGGGAGGCGCTGGTCGAGTCGCTGGGAAGGTACGCGTTGAACGAATCCCATCGCCGCCTGTTGCTGGGCGCCACGTCCGAACTATGGGTGGAATATCTAACGCGCATCGAAGCCCTGAGGGTTTCGATAGGCTTGGAGGCTTACGCCCAACGTGACCCGCTGGTACAATATAAAAACAAAGCGTCGGAAATGTTCTCCCAACTTGTGGACGATATTCGCAGCCTGGTCGTGAGCCGCGCGTTCGTTCAACAGAGGAGACCGGTCGAGATCACTCCGCTCGAAACCGCCGAAGCCCCAAAACAGAAACAGGCGCAGCCCGGCGCGCAAACGCCTTCCGGCGGCAAAAAGAAAAGACGCAGACGGAATTGACGTCCCGTTTTAGAGGTACGATGGAACGAGTCACCGCCTCACTCAATACCTACCGCGCCCTGCCCAAGGTGGAATTGCATCGTCATCTGGAAGGCTCGCTGCGCCTGGATACCATGGTGGACATCGCCAGGCAGCACGGCATGACCATCCCTGCGGACGTGCTGCGGCTGAGTACGCTCGTCCAGGTGCAGGAGGAGGACAAGTTCACCTTTCAGAACTTCCTTTCGAAGTTCAATACGCTCCGCATGTTCTATCGCTCGCCAGACGTGATCCACCGCATCACGCGCGAAGCCATCGAGGACGCGGCGAAGGACAACGTGCGGTACATGGAATTGCGTTTCACGCCGGTCGCGCTGAGCCGCGCGGAGCGTTTTCCCCTGCACGACGTGATTGACTGGGTGATTGCAAGCGCGGGTGAAGCCGCGCGCAATCACAACCTCAACGTGAAGTTGATCGCCTCGGTCAACCGGCACGAAAGCGCCGAACTCGCCGAGCAGGTGGCGTGGCTGGCGGGGGAACACATCAATAACGGGCTGGTTGCGCTCGACCTGGCGGGCAACGAGGCGGAGTTCCCTTCGCAGCCCTTTTACGGCATCTTCAAGGAAGCCAAACAGGCGGGCTTGCACGTCACCATCCACGCGGGCGAATGGGGACCCGCGAAACACATTCAGGAAGCCATCGAGGAACTCGGCGCGGAACGCATCGGTCATGGCGTGCGCGTGCTGGAGGACGAAAGCGTCGCCGCGCTTGCCAGGGAACGCGGCACAGCCTTCGAGGTGTGCGTCACCAGCAATTATCAATCGGGCGTGGTCGGGACGCTCGAAGAACATCCCTTGATGAAGATGTTCGAGAACGGCATCAACGTCACGATCAACACGGACGATCCGAGCATTTCGCGCATTACGTTGAGTCACGAATATTACAACGCCTGCGACGCGCTTCAAATGCCGCAATTCACGTTGAAGGAACGGATCGTCGCCGCGGCGCAGGCTGGTTTCCTGCCCGACGACGAGAAGGAAAAACTCGTCGCGCAACTCAAGAAGGATCTGAAGCTGTAAACAGCACCACACAGGCAAGGATAGCAAAGGCGCTCCTTTGTATTCTTCACGGGTTTGTGGTGAATGAAACGTGTAGCGTGCGCTCCCTGGCGCACAACAACGTTAGAGAACGTTATCTACGCAGAAGGGTGAATGAAATGTGTAGCGTGCGCTCTCTGGCGCACAACAACGTTGGAGAACGTTGTCTGCGCAGCAAGCAAATCATCGCCAAAGGAGTTCCACATGACAGATTTTTTCAATTCACGCAACGTTCTAAAAGTTGGGGATAAACAATACGTCATCTTCAAACTGGACGCGCTCGAAAAAGCGGGTCTGACTCAACTCAAGCGGCTTCCGTTTTCGATCCGCATCGTGCTCGAAGCCGCCCTCCGTCAATGCAACGACAGGGAGATCACGCAACAGGATGTAAAGAACATCGCGGCGTGGACTCCTTCCCCTCTCCCCGTGGGAGAGGGGTCAGGGGTGAGGTCACGCCCCGGCATCCCCTTCCTCCCCGCGCGCGTCGTCATGCAGGACTTTACCGGCGTGCCAGCCGTCGTTGATCTGGCGGCAATGCGCGCCGCGGTGGCGCGTCTCGGCGGCGACCCGAAGAAGATCAATCCATTGGTTCCCGTTGATCTGGTCATTGACCACTCTATTCAAGTGGATTTCTTCGCCACGCCCGACGCGCTTCAGCGCAATACCGAGATGGAATTCCTGCGCAACAAGGAACGCTACGAGTTCCTCAAATGGGGACAGCAGGCTTTTCGCAACTTCCGCGTCGTTCCGCCCATGACCGGCATCGTGCATCAGGTCAATCTCGAATACCTCGCGAGCGTAGTCGGAGTCCGAAGTCTCCCGACTTCGGGTGGCCAAAGTCGGGAGACTTTGGAGTCCGTTCTATTCCCCGACACCCTCGTCGGCACAGACTCGCACACCACCATGATCAACGGCCTTGGCGTGGTGGGCTGGGGCGTGGGCGGCATCGAAGCCGAAGCCGTGATGCTCGGTCAGCCCATGGACATGCTCCTGCCGGACGTGATCGGCTTCAAACTCCACGGCAAACTGCGCGAGGGCGTCACAGCCACAGACCTCGTGCTAACCGTCACACAAATGTTGCGCAAAAAGGGCGTGGTGGACAAGTTCGTCGAGTTCTACGGTCCCGGTCTCGACACGATGTCGTTACCGGACCGCGCCACCATCGGCAACATGGCGCCCGAATACGGCGCGACCATCGGCTACTTCCCGGTGGATTCCGAAACGCTTCGCTACATGCGATTGACCGGTCGCTCCGAGGAGACCATTGCCCTGACCGAAGCCTACATGCGCGCGCAGGGACTCTTCCGCGACTCGTCCACGCCCGATCCCGAATTCACCGACACGCTCGAACTGGACCTCGGGTCTGTTGTGCCATCCTTGGCCGGACCCAAGCGTCCGCAGGATCGCGTGCCAATGTCCGAACTCAAGGAGACCTTCCAAAAGGCGCTCACGGCTCCGGTCAAGGAACGCGGCTTCGAACTCAAGTCCGAGGCGTTGAACGTCGAAGCGACATTCGGCACGAACGGCGGCTCGATGAAGTTGAAGCACGGCGCGGTGGTGATCGCGGCGATCACCTCCTGCACGAATACGAGCAACCCGTCCGTGTTGGTCGCGGCGGGACTGGTCGCGAAGAAGGCGCTCGAAAAGGGACTCAGTGTCAAGCCGTATGTCAAAACTTCGCTCGCGCCGGGTTCACGCGTGGTGACGGAATACCTCAAGCAAGCCAGGTTGCTCGACCCGCTTGCGCAACTTGGCTTCAACGTCATCGCCTACGGATGCACCACCTGCATCGGCAATTCGGGTCCGCTCCCGGCTGAGGTCGCCAAAGCAGTGACCGGGTCCGACCTGGTGGCGGCGGCGGTGCTTTCGGGCAATCGCAACTTCGAGGGGCGCGTCCACCCGTTGGTGAAGGCGAACTTCCTCGCCAGTCCGCCGCTCGTCGTCGCTTACGCGCTGGCAGGGACGGTGGACATTGACCTCGACAAGGAACCGCTCGGCACGGGATCGGATGGCGCGCCGGTCTATCTCAAAGACCTGTGGCCCACGCAACAGGAGATCAACGAAGTCGCCGCATCGAGTGTGCGCGCCGAGATGTTCAAGGAAAAATACGCCGACGTGTTCAGCGGCTCGGAGATGTGGAAGGAGATCAAAGTCACCGGAGGCGACCTGTACGAATGGGATGAGGCTTCCACCTACATTCATCATCCGCCCTACTTCCAGGAATTGACGCGGGAGGTCGGCTCGGTGAAGGACATCAGGAACGCGCGCGTGCTGGGTTTGTTCGGCGACTCGATCACGACCGATCACATCTCCCCGGCTGGCAACATCGCGGCTGACTCACCCGCCGGAAAATACCTTCAAAGCCTGGGCATCCAGCCAAAGGATTTCAATTCATACGGTTCGCGCCGCGGCAATGACCTGGCGATGGCGCGCGGCACGTTCGCCAACATCCGCATCAAGAATTTGCTCGTCGCGCCAAAGGAGGGCAACTGGACGAAACACTTCCCCGACGGAGAAGTGATGCCCTTCTTCGACGCGGCGATGAAATATCAATCCGATGGTGTGCCTGTGATTGTGATCGCGGGCAAGGAATACGGCACCGGCTCCAGCCGCGACTGGGCGGCAAAGGGACCCAACCTGCAAGGCGTGAAAGCCGCCATTGCCGAATCGTTCGAACGCATTCACCGCTCGAATCTCGTCGGAATGGGCATCCTGCCTCTGAAATTCATGGACGGGCAGAATGCCGAATCGCTCGGCATCAAAGGTGATGAATTCTTCGATATTGAAGGCTTGAGCGATAACATGAAGCCAAAGTCTGTTATGAATGTGAAGGCGAAGAAAGCAGACGGCTCGGTCATCGAATTCAAAGCCACCGCGCTATTGAACACCGAAGTGGAAGTCAATTACTACCGCAATGGAGGCATCCTCCATACGGTGTTGAGGAATTTGGTGAAGTAGACTCGCGGCGCGCTCTGCATAAAGGGACCCGCCACAAGGCGGGTCTTTTTCAGCCACCGCGCAAAAAGTTTTTTCCTGTATACTATGAGCATGAAAACAGATCGAGAAAATGAGCGTGAAGTTCACCTTTATATCGAGAATGCCCGCGAGATGCTGGAGGCGGCAAAGGTGAACCTGGAAAATGACTTCTACACGACATGCGCCAACCGGTCGTATTACGCGGTTTTCTATGCCGCCAACGCCCTGCTTGCTACACTGGGCGAAGCGCGGAGCAAACACAGCGGCGTCATTAGTGTTTTTCGCCAGCGATTCATCAAAACCGGCGAGTTTGGCGCTGAGATGAGTGACATCTACGAGGACCTGATAAATTCGCGGCAACGCGGCGACTACGATCTGAATGCCCACATTGACTCCGAAACAGCCGCGCAATTGCTTGCACAGGCTCGTCGCTTTGTGGATGAGGTGGAACAATGGTTACGGAAAAACCGCTGGCTTTAAAGTTGGTCTCAAAAAAAGAAGCCGAGGCGCTGCAAGCATTCATCCAGCGCCTTTTGGCGGAACTGGAAGGTCGGGTATTCCAAATCATTCTATTCGGTTCAAAAGCCCGCGGCGACAGCGCGGAGAATTCCGATATTGACGTGCTGATTTTGGCAGGCGAAGAAAACTGGCAATTACAAAAGAACATCAACAAAATTGCCTCCCGGATTGACCTGGATTATGACGTTCTTCTTAATCCATTCCTGATCGCTGAAGAACGCTGGCGGCAGATGTCAAAAGAAAGATTTTCGATCTGCCGCAACGTCGAACGGGACGGGATTACGCTGTTCAGCCGTTCATAGCCCATCGGTCTCCCATATTGGGAATGCGGAACGGCGGCATTCTGCACAAGGGTCGAAGAATTTAGTGAAGTAGACTCGCGGTGCGTGGTGATTAAAAAGAGACTCGCTGGTTGGCGGGTCTCTTCCGATTTATGCCAACAGCTCCAGCAGACCGGTCGGATACAGAATGGACTTGCCCTCTCCGAACTCATCGAGACTTTTCCACATTGCCTTGAAGGATTCGTTCACCTCCGCCTCTTTTCCTTCGACTTCAGCCTGCTCGTACAACCCGGACTCTTTCAACACCCCGTCATAGACCAGCACGATCTCGTGACCCGGCTCCCCGTTGAAGACGAAGATGTTCTCCAGCGCGCCGAGGTACTTCAACTCCCCCACCTCCGCGCCGATCTCCTCCATCAATTCCCTGCGGACGGTCTGTTCAGCGGGTTCGGCGAATTCGATGGCGCCGCCCAAAGGACGATAAAAGGTTTGTCCTTTCACCGGGTCGTATCCTTCGGCAACGAGGATGCGACCCTTATTGCGAAACACGCAAATGGCTAACGGGCGGATTCTATTCTTCCTCATATTCCCTCAAAATCGTAGGGGCGGGGTGACCCCGCCCCTACAGGCATTACAAGGAAATCAACTCCGGCTGTCTTTGCAGGCTCGCCTGCATGGACCACGGTCCCGTCCACGTGACGGTGACGGGTAATATCTTTCCCTTCAAATCCTCCTCGGATTCGACGAAGACCAGTTTGTTGGTGGGCGTGCGTCCCTTCCAGCGGTTCTTCGCCTTTTCCTCGAACAACACTTCCACGGTCTCACCGAGATATTTTTTGTTGATCTCCGCGACAATTTGCTCCTGCAACTCCTCCAGCAGGCGGAAGCGGCGCATCTTCTCCTCGTCGGTCACGCTATCCACCATGCGGCGCGTGGCGACGGTCCCTTCGCGGGAGGAGTAGCGGGCTAAATGCGCGACGTCCAGTTTGAGGTCTGCGAGGACGCGGTAGGTTTCCGTGAATTGTCCCCCGGTCTCGCCGGGGAATCCGACGATGACGTCCGTGGCGATGGAGCAATCGGGAATCTTCTTGCGGATGAGGTCAACGAGGTCGCGATACTCTTTTTGTGTATAGCCGCGTTTCATGTTGGCAAGCACTTCGTCGTCACCGGCTTGAATAGGGACTTCGATGTGCGGCATGACCTTGGGAAGTTCGGCAACGGCTTCCATCAGTTCTTCGGTGAAGTAGTTGGGATGCGAGGTGAGGAAGCGAATCCGCTCGATGCCTTCCACTTCGTGGACCACGCGCAAAAGACCTGCAAGATTCGGTCCATCGGGAATATCCTTGCCGTAACGATCCACGATCTGGCCGAGGAGGGTCACTTCCCTGACGCCCTGCGCGGCGAGCGAACGGATCTCCGCGACGATATCGCCCACGGGACGGCTGCGCTCGACGCCGCGCCGGAATGGGATGATGCAAAACGTGCAGGCGTGCGAACAGCCATACACAACCGGCACGTGCGCGCTGACGAGTTGTCCGCGCTCGTGTTGAGGGAGGATCAATTCGTCGTCCATCATCAGGAAGCGGCGCGTCGTTTCGGTATCTTCCAACGAACGGATCTCGCCTTGCGTGAGGAATGAAACGAGAGGTCCCGGGTCGGAGGGAGGCGAGAACACGTCCACGTAGGGGAGCCGCTCGCGCAGTTTCTCCGCGCCGCGCACGCCGACGAGACAGCCCATCAGGTTGATGACGAGGTTTGGATTCTGTCGCTTTAACGGGAGCAGGCTGGAGAGGCGTCCGAGCGCCTTGTCCTCCGCAGATTGCCGTACGACGCAGGTGTTCAAAACGATAACGTCCGCTTCCTCGGCTTTATCGGTAAAGGTGTAGCCCAGATGCTCAAGCGACGAGCCGACGCGCTGCGAGTCGGCGACGTTCATTTGGCAGCCTTCGGTCCAGATGTGGTATTTCATAGGCTGCGAATTATACCAAGATTGTCTGAGATGGATTGCCGCGGCGCCTACGGGCTTCTACATTCATAGATGGGAACCGTGCCGGGGATGTTCACCCAATTACAACCGTTCGCCCTGCATGTCCGCTCGTCGGTGTAGGACGAACAGGATACGGTGACGCCTCCGCAGGCTTGGACGGATATATCAGCCATGACCGGCGTGCGGATGGAAACGTCGCCGCTGGTTTGCTGGACAACGACTTGGTATTGCAGTGTCGCCGCATCGAAGGGAACCGATCCGCCAAACAGGGAGGTTGGGTCGAGCGTGCGCTCGTACAGGTCGCCGCCGATGGATTTCATGCCCACGCTTTCAAACCCGCTGGAGGAATTGCCCGTCTCGAAACGATAGAACAACACGACGACTTTGATTCCATCCGGCGCGGCGGCGCGGGCGGTGATGGTCACTTCGAGGGGACCGCAATTGGAACGCCCCAGATACACCAGGTTCGTCGAAATGCTTTCGATGGTCACGCCGCCGGTCGAGCGAGGCGTCGAGGTGGAGGTCCTTGTCGGCGTGAGGGTGGGGGCGGGAGTCGCCGTCGGCGTGAGGGTGGGAATGAGGGTTGCCGTCAGCGTGGGAATGGCGGTGAGAGTGGAGGCAGGCGTATCGGTCGCGCGAGGCGAGGGCGCGCCGGCGGGCGATCTTTCTTCGGCAAAGAACACCCTCGTTTGGGTGAATTCGCTCCAGGCGCCGGTCGAATCCTGCGCGCGCACTTTGATGATATTCCAGCCGGGGATCAGCCGTGGGCAGGTCGTGGTCAGGGTGGCAAGCGTTTGTTTCGAATCGCCGGTTTTCCCGCTATAGGCGTACGCGTTATTGAGATACATTTCGAAAGCGGCGATGCCGTTGGGCGACGCGCCGTGCGCGATGACCTGGCACGGATTCGGAGGGTAGAAAACCGTATCGGGCAGCGGCATGTCGAACCAGGCTTGCGGCGCGGAGGATGTTATCTGCTGTCCGCCGGGCAGATTGCACGCGGCGAGCAGAATGCAGAAGGCGATGGTGAAGAATTTGCGCGACATGATTCACCTCCCTCACGGGCAGTTGTAGGGATGACAGGTTTGGGGCCAGGCGCTGCCCAGCGGACCTTTTTGGGCGCTATCGCCGTTCACCACTTTATCGGTAAAGCCTGTGCCTTCTGTGAACTCGAACTTGCATGTGCCGCCCGCGTTGATGGCTGCCATGGCTCCCTGATAGAGCAGATTCCAGTCGTCGAAGTGTTCGGGCTTCCAGCCGTTTTGGATGAACTGCTGATGCCCCGGCAGCCAGAATGGGTACGGCGAAAGAATGACGGGAAGGGTCGTCGCTTCGCCGGGCACCAGAGTGGGGAAAGCCGCCGCGCCATCCAACGCCTTCCCTTCTATCGGCGCGCCTGTCCAGTGAAAGCCCGTCCCCCAGGCGTATTGCTTGCCCACATGCGAATCGTTTTTGGCATACACACCGACGACCACACTGCAGGATACCGGCTCGGGGAAGTTCGGTCCGGCGGCGTTGGGCCGGCGCGTGACTTGCACCTCCAGGATGGCTGGCGCGGGCTGGCCCCGCGGATCGGGCTTGGTGACGATCTCAGGCGGCAGGCACAATTTTTTGTAGCCATGCTCCTCCACCTCGCTCGAGCAGGATGAGTTGCTCATGCTCTTCTCCATGTGTTCGATGCTTGCGTCAATGCCCTTCCGAATCACATCCTTGCATTCCTCGGGGCATGGTACGCCGCTATTTTCCAGTTCCTGCGCGGCAAGTTCCACCAGATTTTCCTTGCCCAATTCCTTTAGTTGATCGAAGTTTGGAAGGGATGGCGGTAGACCCGCATACGTCTTTGCGGCGGTGACGGCAACAACCGCAATGTAATGACAGGCATCCTTGACCTCCTTCTCGCCGACCTTGATGGCAGACGACGCCATCTTTGCCTGGATACATAGCGGGTTCAATTGCTCGACCAGTTCGACCGCCCAATCGGATAATTTTTGATAGACATCCGAGATGAAGTCGAAGGCGCTCTCCACAATATCGCCCAGTTCTTCGAGAAAATTCTTATTGCCGCCCTGGTCCGGCTTCGGGCAGAGGACATCGCCCGGTTCGAGGTAAGACCACGCAACATTGGAACTGTTATTTTCCACCACCACCACGCAATATTCGTAACCGGACTCCGGCACATGCACACCGGTGAAATTCAGGATCTTTACGTCATAGTAAACCTCCGTCGGAAGCGGAACAACGGGAATGCTGATCTCGATCTTACCGTTCGGATCGTATTTCATGGTGACGGTGTTCGATGGATTTCCCACCGCCTGTCCGTTGCTCATCGGGATGATACGGACATAATACGTAATGACCCCCTCGGGCGACATGTTCTGCGCGCACGGGTCGAAGTTTGCCAGCACAGGCGACTCGCCGACCAAGCCGAACGCGCCCGCGCCCCATTTCGGCTGCATCACAGTTTGCTGCGGCGACGCGTCATATTTTTCAGGCGAGAAAGGAGAAAAAAATACAGGCGTCTGATCGAGCGAATTTTCGAACGGCGAGAGTTGCACTTTTTCGATCTTCGGCTTGAGAGGCGAAAAATCAATGCTGAACTGGAACGGCGCGTCCGGCGTTCCGCTCCCATTGGCTTTGCCGGTCAGCAACAGGCAGGCGGGATCGAATGAGACCCCCGATTGAAACGGTACGCTCGACACCTGCCACATCCCAAACGCGGCGCTCGTATCCGTGCCGAAGCGGAAGAGTTGCGGGCTATAGTTTGTCCCCCATTCCTTGACCCAGGCATAATCACCGGCGCTGACGTTGTATGCGCCGCGCGCTTCCAGCGTGGTGAAGAGGATGTTCTGGAGAGGGAACGGTTCGAACGAAGCCGGAGCCTGATTCCCCTTAAACGACTTGTCGAACGTCCCGAGCAGAGTCGCCGTCCCATTGACCATGCTCCAGACTTCGCCCTTCATCGAAATGTCGCCGACAAGGTTCGGCGCAAGCGCGTGCGCCACCTGACCAAAATCCATTTCATTCGAGCGCTTGAGGTAGGTGAATTCGTCCCCTGGGAAGCGGCGCCAGGGTCCGTTGTTGACGGCGACATACAGATAATACTGATCCACGCTCATGGGAATAAAAGCGAGATCGCCGATCGTCGTCGGCTCCCCGGCGCAGCCTGCATCATTGACCTCGAGACTCACGAGGTTGCTCGCCGCCTCGCCCGCGTCGTCGAACGCCGCGGCGTAGTAATGATACCGTCCGTAAAGATTCGAATCCTGGTGGGACACATTGCCGCTGCCTTCGTGCGCGGGCAGGGTCGTCAGTTTCGAGAACGACATTGCGCCGGGATCGAGGCGATAGACGTTGAATCCCTTTTCGTTGTCGGAGGCGTCGCCGATAGACAGGGTCGCGGCGCATCCCTGGCCGGAGATTGCCAGCGTGGGCGCGGTCAACGCGGCTTGTGAACCTGGGGCATCCCTCCGCCTGTTCACAGCCCACTCGTTGAGATTCATCAGTACCTTGGCGGTCGTGGAAGGAGGGGAAGCCGTCAGCGGCGCGCCGATTTGAATGGAGATTTCAGTTCCGGCCGGGAGGGAAGCGGTTTCCGTCAGCCCCGGGTTTTCGCGCAAGACCTCATCCACCGGAACGTTGTATCTCCCCGCGAGGCTCGATACGGTGTCCCCTTCCTCCGCCCGGGCGATCAGAATAAAACCGGGATCGGGAATCCCCTCGACGCGGATCGTATTCGAAAAGGCGGTTTGTTCCCGATCGTTGTATGCCCGAACGATCAACGTGTGCGCGCCAGGCGTTTTCGGCGCCCACATCCAGGAATGGGCAAGCAATCCCAAGCCGTCCTCGGGCGCGTTGTATCTTGCGTACAGCTCCCCGTCCGTCCACAATTCCATGCGGGAGATCGAACCATCGGAGACTGCCTCCGCGCGCACCGACAATCCCGCGCTGACCGGATACGCCTCCCCATCGAGAGGCTCCGTCAACGAGACAAGGACGTGATCCGTAAACTCAGGGGAGGTTACGGGCGCGGCGCTCGGAGCCGGCAAACCGCATCCAAGAATGAACGATAGCAGGATCAACAGGCTGAATAATTTATGGTTGGGTTTTCCAGAAAGAAACGCGCTCATATCCGATCTCCTCGCTCCACTCGACTTAAGATGGTAATACTATAGCAATTTCAATAACTGAAAACATATCCCCTCAATATCCTATGTGGATGTAAATTGTCCGAAATCAATCCGAGGCAGCGTCAGCGAGTCTCCTGAAAATTAAAATCCTCATCGCGAAGAAACGAAGCGCGCGAAGGAAATACAAATTTGGATTTCTCCGCCTTACATCCATCAATTTTTACCGCCAGGTACGCCAGGGTCGCGAAGGTTACAAAGGTTTTTTTGGCGCCCTTTGCGGGCTTCGCGGTTCAAATGTACGGCAGCAAAGATATGGTAAAATCTTCCGCGCCCCAAAAGAGCCGGGGCTTTTGGAGGGATGGCCGAGCGGCTTAAGGCGCATGTCTTGAAAACATGTTTGGGTCACACCAACGTGGGTTCGAATCCCACTCCCTCCGCCAGGCGATGCGTCATTGCGAGGAGGCGTTCCTCCCGAAGAGCAATCTCCTCGCGGAGGCAGGGATTGCCTCGCTGCGCTCGCAATGACACAAAAAATCCGGGGAGGTGCCAGAGTGGTCGAATGGGGCCGCCTGCTAAGCGGTTACCGGGGCGAAATCCTCGGTCGCAGGTTCGAATCCTGTCCTCCCCGCCACGAAAAAACACGCTTGAGGAATCAGGCGTGTTTTGTTTTTGAGGCTCTTTGGGGTTTAGTGGGGTAAAAGCCCTGCGGGACACGGATGACGCGGATTTCACGGAAAAGCACGGATATTTCTTTGATCTTTCCGTGAAAATCCGTCAATCCGTGGAATCCGTGTATCCCCAACCCCGCTTAATCCCGAAGAATCGTTTTTGACTCATTTGGAATCGCCGGAAAAAACGACCTGCCAACCACGAAGACACGGAGTCACGGATTTCCACGGATGTATTGGTATTTTTCCGTGCGTGTTCGTGCCATTCGTGCTGTCCGGATCCAAAATTACGGGAATTCCCGGAGAGCCTTGTTTGTCACCGCGAAGAAGAGGAAAGAAGTATGGGAAAATTGCGTTTTCGTTCGTCCCTTCGTTATAATTGTCCCATCCAATAGACACACACGGGAGAGTGACATGAAAATCACAGGCAGGTCGCGCGCATCCACGTATGTTTATGCGGACCCGGACCCAAAGTCCAGGGTGATCGAAGTTCTGAGGCCCAACGATCCGGTCGAGGTCCAGGGAGAGGCGGGGGAAATGTTCGAGGTGGAGGCGAAGCGGTTGTTGCCTCCCATCGGCGGATACGTCCCCAAATCCTCCGTCGCGAAGAGAATCCCAAAAGTGAAGGTCTTTTCGAAGATCGAATTGAACGACGGGACGCTTCTCGATCCCGCGCCGCCGCACCTGCCGGCGGTCGAGTTCGAATCCTGGCTGCGGGCAAAAGGCGAGCCGCCCTGGTTGTTCGAGGGCATGGACGCGCCGTTCCCTGTGGGAGACAGGCTGCGCGGGGAGTTCGAGAAATATCGCGCGGCGTGGAACGAGTGGATCGCGGAGGTCGCCAGGAGCAACCGCGCGAAGACGGCGACGCTGGACGAATGGTACGTTAGGCTTAGCGGAGGGAGGGAGATGTGGTCGTTTCGCCCGGAGCGGATCTTCAAGGAGCCGACGGAACGCTCGGCGGGACTTGGCTGGGCGAGTCCGTCCGACATCCTGTATTGGAGCGGGCGCGCGCACTACTCGGAAAAGGAATGGAAGTACAAACTCTGGTACGAGGTCGAATTGACCAAACTGAACCGCGCCATCAAGGGCTGGTACAAAGCGGCATTGCTGGAGGAATTCGTCATACCGGAGGTCTTCGTCGAATTCCACGACAGACCCCGCATCGCGGCGCTCTTCGACATGTCGCAACCCAAAGTGCGCCTGCCCGCCGACCCGGAGATCGAGGATGCCATCCTCGCAAAACGGAACGCACCGCAATACATCAACGTCCAGAACGCGACGGGACGCAGGAAGATCAACTACAACCTTTGCGGGCAATTTTGCATCGCGGCGTTGTGCGGCGTGGACGTGATCCCGTTGGTGCAAAAGTGGCATCAGTCCAGCAGAAGAGGCAGGATGGTCGTTGACGGGGATCGCGGCACTCTCATCTTTGACTTGCAGGAAATGCTGGGGCTTTACAACCTTCGGTCAGAGACCTTCCGCCCGGAGCCGAGCGTCGCGCCTGCCACACCCGGCTATCTGGAAAAACATTTGAGGAACGGAAAGAAAGCCATCGTGGGTGTGGGGCTAACGAGAAACGGCGAAGCGGCTTACAACGCGAGCATCCGTCACTGGCTGGTCATCACAGACATCGTACGCATGGGCAACAGCGGCTGGGTGCGCGTCTACAATTCCTTCTTCAACCGGGAGGAGGTCTATCCCTATCAACGGATCTTCAATACGGGCATCGCCACCGGCGTCGGCCTGTGGGTGGAGGCGCCGGACTATAAACCGTGAACAGGCAAACCGCCTCGTTATTTTAGACTCAATTTCATTCCCACGTGCGACTTCGTGAACCCGAGCCTCTCGTAAAAACGATGCGCCTCCTCGCGTGACTTGTGGCTGGTCAACTGGATCAGATGCGCGCCGCGTCCCCTTGCGCGTTCGACGACCCACTTCATCATTTCGCTTCCGATTCCCCGGTCTCGATACCTCCCCTCCACGCGCACCGACTCGACCTGCGCGCGCAGCCCTCCCCGATAACTGATGGACGGCAGGAACATCAAATGCAAGGTCCCGATCACCTCCCCGTTCAGTTCGGCGACGATCAATTCATGGTTCGGATCATTCTCGATCAATTCGAACGCCTCGAAATACGATCCGGGCAGAGGGTCTTCATATCGTTCGCGCCGATTCCCCAATTCATCCTCCGCCAGCAGGCGCACGATGGACGGCAGGTCTTTCCGTTCCGCTGTGCGAAATTCGACCCGCTTCATTCGCCTGCGCGCTGCTTCGTCAATTCGACGTATTCGGGATGACGGCTGATGTACGCCCGCACGTACGAACACATGGGAATCACCCGCAGAGACTTGTCCCTTGCGTATTCGAGCGCGACCCGCGTCAACTTCGCCGCCACTCCCTGCCCCCTGTGCTCGGGGTGGACTCCGACGTGCATCATGAGGATGCTGTCCCTGTCCTCCATGTAATCCAGTTTCGAAAGTTCGCCTTCGATCCACGTCTCGAAACGATTTTCCGCCGGGTTGTGAGTCACCTGAATTCGTTCCAGATCAATATTCATGGACGATTATCTCCGTTTCCAAATTCTACCTTCACCGTTTATAGACGACGCGGCAATCATTTTATTTCCCCGATTGTATCCTTAAACGCAAACAGACAGCGGCTTCCCTCCGCTGCCCGTCCTTTCGATGAGACAAGATCACTTCGAATTGATGAACGCGATCAACGCCTCGATCTCAGCCGCGGACAAATTCAGGTTCGGCATCTGCGTATTCGAGTTGACCGAGGCGGGGTCCTTCAACCGCAGGCGCAGCGCTTCCGGGCTGGCGGAAAACTTCGTGAGGTTCGGACCGGCTTCAACGCTCCAATATGCAGAGGCGTCCGAGACCTTGTTATTCGCATGGCAGGTGATACATCCCTTCGCGACGAACAACCGCCCTCCCAACTCGACCTGTGAAAGGGATGATCCGCCCGACATTTCCGGCAACGACCTGACCTGCGCTTCCACCTCAGGGACGGCTGATTCTGCCGCGAACAAACCGACCCCAACCGCCAGGCAGAATATCGCCAACGCCCCAACCAGCCGACTCCTGCGACGAAAAGCGAACGCCAGCGCGGCAAGCCCAACCCCAAGCGCCGACGCGCCGACGACCAGCCACGGAAATTCGGCTGCCGGTTCGCTCTTCACAACGGGCTGACTCGCAACTCCGTCCGCCGGCGCGGCGACGCTCAACGTCGGCATGGGTTGATCCATGCTGAACGCCTGAATGGACCAATTCCAGTTTCCTTCCTTCGGGAAGATCAATGTTGCCACATAATGACCGGGTTTTTTGCCGGGTTCGGCTTTGACGACGAATTTTTCGCCTAAGGATAACTTCGCCGTGACAGTGGGATCGAGTCCATCCATCGGCGTCCTGCCGTGTTGCAGAACGGTGAACCCGATGGTCAACGGTTCGCCAGCGACGACGCCTGTCGGCAGTTCATCCAACACGATGACCGCCCATCCCCCGGCAAAAACAGGAATGGCAGGAACGAGGGCTGAAATCAACGCCAGCCCCAATGCAACGCGGAATCGGGAAAACATGTGGAACTCCTCGAGTGGTTTATCTGCATACACCGCTCGAGGAGGGCGGGTTCCCAAAAATGAGGAATAGGAGGATTGGAGAATTTTCTACTCCTCGCCTATTCCCCATCACGGAATTGGTTGCAACGACTCTGCCGCCTTGATCGCCTCCTCCATGCCAAGTTCGGTTTCGAGGCGATAGGTAATAATCCCATCCGTCCAGATCAACGCGTGACCGTCCACGAGCCGCGTGAATTCGACGTTTCCATTGGATAGGATCAAAGGATAGGGTCCCTCGGTCCACACGGCGCGCCGACCGTTGACTTCCGTCTCCTGGATGACGGCAGGCTCGAATTTTTTGATCGCCCAGCTCCCTTCCGGGATGAAATGCAGGCTCAACACAACGCGCCCGGGTTGCAGAGGGTCTTCCCAGACGAGAATGGTCATCGCTCCATCCGCTTCCTGTACGTAGACGTGATCCGGTTGTCCCAGGTCCGGCGGGTAGGTCGGAAGCAGGATCGGGTATTCGGTCATCTGCTGCGCGTTGGCGAGTTTCGTCTCACCGGCGATGTTGTCGAGTAACGGGATCCAGGACGGCAGGGACGCGCCGGGCGTGGCTGTGGAGGGGGGCGTCACGCCGGGAGCGGTTGGAGCGACGATCCCCGGCGGCGGCTCGGGGAAACGCGGGAAGATGTGGACGATGCCGATCTGGATGAATTCGATGACCGCGGCGCGCACAGGCGGGATGAGCAGAAGGCTCAAGAGCAGGACAAGGATGATGGTCAGCGACCAGGCTAATCTCTTGGGTCCGAAGCGAGGGCGGGGCGAGGAACGCAGGCGCGTCATCACGCGTCCCGTAATGTCGGGCGTATGCGGATATTCCATCCCGCCTGCAATGGTCTTCAACCGGTTCTCGAACTCAAGGTCCATCATGTCTCGCGTCCTTCGATGAGGAAAGGGAAATCCTGCCGGATAACGTTCCGCAATTTTTCGAGCGCGCGGCTCGACCGCGATTTGACCGTGCCTTCCGCAATTCGCAGCGCTTCAGCCGTCTCGGTCACGGAGAGGTCGAGGAAGTAGCGCAGGTACACGACCCGCTGGTCGGGCAGACTCAGGGTTTGGACCGCCTTCCAGAGTTCATGGGCTTCCGCGCGCTGCGCGCTTTTGTCTTCGGTGGTGGGAGGCGGAGGATCGTCCCGAAAGGCGCGCGTCAACGCGGAGAGATACCTCCCGACGGAGCGGCGGCGGTTGCTCGCCAGGTTCGACGCGATGCTCAACAACCACGGGCGAAGAGGGCGCGCCGGGTCGAACCGCGCGAGGTGATTCCAGGCGCGCAGAAAGGTCTCCTGCGCGACGTCCTCCGCGTCGTCGGGATCGCCGAGGAGCAGGTAGCACAGCCGAAAGACGGCATCCTGATGCGCGCGCATGAGCGGTTCCCATGCCTCCGCATCGCCGTCTCTGGCGCGTTGGATCAGGGCGGCTTCATCCAATCGGTCTCTCCGGAGAGATCATTGCATCAGTTATACACCGGATGAGGGTTCGAGGTTCCAATTCGCAGACCTCCGGGTCCTTAAAGAACCCGGAGGTCTGCCTGCCAAAAGCGACATTGACCCGCTTTTTGTTTGCTCTTACAATAACGATTATGAAAATAAAGTTCGCCGGGTTTTTCAGGCCCGATCACGATCCTCCGCAGGATAACCTTCTGGTATTTGTCGTCTTACAGCCACCCAACTCTTGATCAAATTCGGAGGAATATCCCATGCCTACACCTTTTGTTTCCAAGCGCGCGCCCGTTTACGCCGACGTCCCCGATGAAAAGTGGACCGACTGGCGCTGGCAATTGAGTCACCGTTTGAACACCGTCGAAGAGATCGAAAAGATCATCCCGCTGACCGAGTCCGAACGCAAGGCGCTCCAGACCCAGGGTCTCTTCCGCGTGGACATCACGCCTTATTTCATCTCGCTGATCGAACCGGACGATCCGTTCGACCCGATCCGCAAACAGGTCATCCCGCGCGCGGAGGAGATGCAGACCTTTACCGCCATGATGGAAGACTCGCTGGCGGAGGACCGCCACTCTCCCGTACCGGGGCTGGTCCATCGCTACCCCGACCGGGTGCTGATGCTGGTCACGACCCAATGCGCGTCGTATTGCCGCTATTGCACGCGCGCCCGCATCGTCGGCGATCCCGGTCAAACCTTCAACCGGCAGGAGTTCGAGATGCAGATCGAGTATCTCAAACGGACTCCGCAGGTGCGCGACGTCCTGCTCTCCGGCGGCGATCCGCTCGTGCTGGCGCCGAAAATCCTCGAAGAACTGCTCTCGCGTCTGCGCGAGATCCCGCACATCGAGATCATCCGCATCGGCTCGCGCGTGCCGGTCTTCATGCCCATGCGCGTCACACAGGAACTGTGCGACATGCTCGCCAAATATCATCCACTGTGGATGAACATCCACGTCAACCACTCGAACGAGATTACGAAGGAACTCGAGGAAGCCTGTGACCGTCTCACAAAAGCGGGCATTCCGTTGGGCAACCAGTCCGTTCTGCTGGCGGGCGTGAACGACAACGTCCACGTCCAGCGCAAACTGGTGCAGGATTTGGTGCGCATCCGCGTGCGCCCGTATTACCTGTATCAATGCGACCTCGTCGAAGGCGCAGGTCACTTCCGCACACCGGTTGCCAAAGGCATCGAGATCATGGAAGGCTTGCGCGGTCACACCTCCGGTTACGCCGTCCCGCAATACATCGTGGACGCGCCCGGCGGCGGAGGCAAGATCCCCGTCATGCCCAATTACCTATTGAGCATGTCCGATCACAAGATCATCCTGCGAAACTACGAAGGGTACGTCACCACCTACGAAGAGCCGACCGATTACCTTCCCAGCGACGCCGCCAAATTCAAGGGCGAGAAACGCCCCGAACCCGGACAGGAAGGCGTCCACGGGCTGCTCGAAGGCAACCAGATGTTCATCAAACCCGAAGGCTTCGACGAAATACACGACCGTCACGGCATACAACACCGCCTCAAGGACGAAAAGAAGTGGATGCCGCTCGGCATCGGCGACGGCTCATCCAAACCCAACGAGCGATAAGCAATTCAAGGAGACAATATGAAACCAATCCAGCGCGTGTTAATCCCGTTCATGGCGGGCATCCTGCTGATCGCCGCCTGCGCCCCCGCCCCGGCTCCCACCCAAGACCCGGCGGAGATCCAGCGGCAAATACAGGAAGCCGTCGCCCTGACCGTCGCCGCGCAGAACGCGCAGACGGAACAGGCTCAGGCGTTGATCCCCGAACCGACGAACACCCCGCTTCCGACCCAGACCGAGGCTGTTCCACCCACCCCAACCGTCGTCCTCCCGACCGCGACTCCGTTCGTGGTCGTCCCGCCGCCGGTTGGAGGAGGAGGAGGCAACACGCCGATCCCCCCCGATTACGCCTGCCGTATCGTCTACCAGGATCCGCGTGACAACAGTTACTGGAAACAGAACAAGGACTTCGACGTGATTTGGACCATCCGCAACTCCGGCACAAAAGCCTGGCGCGACGGTCTCGACCTGGTCTACTACAGCGGCACGAATTTCGCGACGACCACCGCCGTGGAATTGCCAGCCCTGGCGCCTGGCGAGCAGCACCAGGTCATCCTCGACGCGGTCACCCCCTCCAAGGACGGTTTCTACGTGATGACCTGGAAACTCGAAGGCGGATTCTGCTTCCCCTACATTGCCATCAACGTGGAACAATAACGATTCGCCGCCGCCCAACAATGTCAACGCGTGGGTTCAAACTCCCGACGTGGTTCATCGCCCTGGCGATTATCCTCGGATGCACACCGACCTTCATCTCCGCGCCCGCCGTCCCCACATTGGACCCGGACTCGATCAACCGCATCGTCGCGCAGACCGCCGCCGCGGCGTCCACACAGACAGCCGCGGCGATCCCCACCTCCACCCCCACCGCAACCTTCACCCCCACCCCGCGCGGGACGAACACCCCCGAACCGACCTTTACGGAGACCGTTGTCTTTGTGTACAACTCGCCGACAGCCTTTGTCATCCCCACCCTCACGCGCACCTTCAGCCCCACCAGCAAGAACGACTACGCTTGTGAGGTCTTGGACGGTCCCCCCGATGGGACGATCTACAGTCCGCGATTGGAATTCAAGGTGAGGTGGCGATTCAAGAACGTCGGCAGGAGGGAATGGGACGCGGAAAGCATTGATTTTGTGTACGACCGGGGCGACCGGTTCCACAGGGTCGCCGGATACGATCTGACGAAGGACACCAAGATCGGCGAGGTGGCGGAGTTCTTTGTGGAAATGCAGGCGCCCAAAGACCCCGGCACGTACACCACCCACTGGACAATGACGACGGGCGACCTGAAGTTTTGCAAGGTCAGCCTGACCATCGGAGTGAAGTGAACCAAAAAGAGACAGCCGTTTCGAGGCGGTTGTCTCTTTTTGGTTCATCCATGAAAAGTGTGCAAAAACGTTCGCTAACGTCTGCGTACTAATCACACACAAGCCTTTTTCGACTGTTTACGAAGCCGGGGGAATTTCCTCCACAGTCGCTTCAGTCGCTGCAGGCTTCTTGCGGAGGGTGAAGAACCCCACCGCGACCGGCACCAAAAGCATCAACACGGTCAGGCACAACAACACGTAACCGACGGAGGGCGATACGGTCTGCTGCGTAACGATGTCATTGGTGGTCACGTCAATCGGTTGCCCGGTGGCGATGAGAAAGCCCCACACGCAACTAAAAATACTGGCGCATCCGCATAGAAGCGCGGTCACGGCTGTGGCGACGATGCCGATGGTTCTGTTTTGCATTGCATTCTCCTTTGAAAGCGTGTTTTCAGATCTCTATGAAGCCGGGGGAATGTAATCGAATTGGTTCGCAGGTTCCTCCTTTTTGCTCATGCGGAACGTGAAAAACCCGACCAGCGCTGGAATGAGCAATAGAAGCAATCCGATGCACACGAAAATACCCGCGCCCAACATGGCTTGTTCCGGCGTGGCGGTGGGGTTCTCTTCATAGAACCCGGGCAGATTCGTGCCCACCATGCCGAGAGCGGCAAAACAGATCAACCCGATGCCCGGCAGTCCGCAAAATAGTGCGGTGACAATCGTGGTGGTTATGGCTGTTGTGCGATTCATTGCTTCCTCCGTTTCTCAGTGATTGCTCCCAGTATCAGCACTTCACAAAAGCGCGTAATTGGTGCTGCCGCAGGCGTCTAACGCCTGATTTGCGCTAGAGAGCGCACGCGCACGCTACGCAGTACGAAGAGTTTTCGTGATCCACTGAGTATACATCCAAAGAATGGATACAAAAAGGGCAGCCCGTCCATGCAGACTGCCCTGGTCCTCAACTTCTCAACTTCGCGCCTAGTTCATGCTCCAGCCGTTTGACGATCTTCTTGCGGATCGCGGCGGCATCGGCATCGGTCATCGTTTTATCGGATTGATACGTGAGGCTATAAGCCAGTGATCTCTTGCCCGCGCCGATCTGTTCGCCGCGATAGACATCGAACAAGCGGACGTTCGTCAACACCCTGCCGCCGGTCTGACGGATCAACGTCTCCACCCTGGATGCCGGAACTGATTCATCCAAAATGACCGCGATGTCCTCGAAGACAGGCGGCACGTCCGGGACGGGTTCGACCTCGTAACTCGGCGAGACCGCGTACAAAACGTCCAGATCGAATTCCGCCACGAGGATCGGCGACTCTTCGACTTCGTATTTGTCCTTGACCAGAGGATGCACTTCACCGAACACACCCACGACCTTGTCATTGACTCTTACTTCCGCCGCTTTGCCGGGATGCAGGTATGGGACGGAATCGGTTGGGGCGTAGGAAATGCCCGTGAGGTGGAGTCCGCTCAAAAGGAGTTCGACGCGTCCCTTCACGTCGTAGAAGTCGAAGTTCGGGGAGTCCTTCACATCCCACGCCAGCGCCTCCCTTAATCCGGTCATCGCAAGGACAAGCCTGCGCGGCTCGTCCGGCAAATCGTTTTCAACCGGCTCGAAGATGGGACCGATCTCGAACAAGGCAATCGAATCGGCGCGGGCGTTGTGTTCCACCGCCTCGAGCACGGAGGCGACCAGACTGCGGCGCATGACGCGTCGTTCGGGGGTGATGGGGTTGGCAAGCGTGACGTACTCGTCATAGTGCGCCACGCGACTCTCGCGCTCGGGCGAGGTCAGGCGATAACTCACGATCTCCTGCAAGCCGAGGCTGACGAGAAGATCGCGCACGTGCTCCTCCCACTCGTGAACCGGATTGCCGATCTGCGGCGGGAGGGCGTCTGCCATGCGCGTTTCGGGGATGTTATCGTAGCCGTAACTGCGCGCGACCTCTTCGAGTACGTCCGCCAGACCGACGACACCCTCGCCAATATCGAGGCGATGTGAAGGAGCCGTAACGCGCAGCCCATGATTCGTAACTTCGCATTTGAATTCAAGCCGCGAGAGAAGTTCGGAAATCTGTTCGACGGTGAGGTCAATGCCAAGCAGGCGTTTGACATCCTGGGGCGTGACATCCACAACCGAGTCTTTCGGTTTGAGCGGATACGCGTCCACCAGCCCGGGCGCGACCACCCCGCCCGACCACTCCGCCATGAGTTGCAGTCCGCGCCTTACGCCTGTTTCCGCCAATGAAGGATGCACGCCGCGCGAGAACCGGAACGAGGCTTCGGAGGGAAGATTATGTTGTTTCGCGGTCTTGCGGATGTTGATAAAGTTCCACGCCGCGCCCTCGAGCAGGATGTTTTTGGTCTCCTCCGTCACTTCGGATTCGACGCCGCCCATCACGCCCGCCATCGAAAGCGAACCCTTCTCATCGCAGACGAGAACGTTCGACGAAGTGAGCGTTCGTTCCACATCATCGAGCGTGGTGAGTTTCTCTCCATCCTTCGCAGAACGGGTGATGATCTTTACATTTTTATTTCCAGCGCGAGATTTCAACACATCATAATCGAACGCATGCAACGGCTCGCCCTGATCGAGCATGGCGTAATTGGTCGCGTCCACAATATTGCTGATGGGACGGATGCCCGCCAGACGCAAACGCCTCTGGATCGTATACGGACTCGGCTTGATCTCCACATTGCGGATCAGCCCAAGCACAAAGCGCGGGTTGAGTTCGGGCTCCGTGATCTCGATGGAGACCAGTTTTTCGACGGATTCGCCGTCGGTCTTGTATTCGATGGTTGGCTTCTTAAGTTCGCGCCCGGTCAACGCAGCGAGTTCACGCGCCACGCCCATTACGTTCGCGTTGCGCGCCATGTTCGGCACGATGGCAATATCCAACACCGCATCGCCCATGTAATCCACCAGCGGCATGCCAACGGGAGCGTCGTCATCGAGAATGATGATGCCCTCATGTTCCTCTGAAATCCCCAATTCCTTCTCGGAACAAGCCATCGAGTAGGACTCCACGCCGCGAATCTTGGCGCGTTTGAGCGTGGCGAGGACAAGCCCGTCTGCGTGACCGTCGTAGATGGTCGAGCCTTCCTTTGCATAAGCGACCTTGATCGGCTTGGCAAGTTTGCCCGTCCCCTTCAAATGAAAGATGTTCGGCGCGCCCGTGAGAACGACCTGGGATTGCTGTCCATCGAATAGATCGAGCAGAGTCAAACGGTCCGCGTTGGGATGCGGATTGACTTCACGGATCTCCGCCACGACGATCCTGTCGCGATCCCACGAGAGTCCGCTGGTCTTGAACTCGTGCCGCCCGCTGGAGTGCATCCCGGGCGCGGCGTGATCCGGCATCGGCAAACCGACGTATTTGATCTCCTCCACTTCGAGACCGGCGAGAGTCAACTTGCGGGCAATGTCTTCGATGGAAAGACCGTCCAGGTCAATGTAATCTTTCAGCCATGAGATAGGTAATTTCATGGAATTATCCTTTACGTAAAAGAGAATTGGAGGAGTAGGGAATTCTCCAATCCTCCAATTTTCCTGTATTTTAGAATTGCTCCAAAAACCTCAGGTCGTTGCCCCAGAAATAGCGGATGTCGTCAATGCGGTAGCGCAACATCAACTGACGCTCCGGTCCCATGCCCCAGGCATAACCTGAATAACGCGTCGGGTCGTATCCGCCGTTCTGCAACACGATGGGATGCACCATGCCGCAGCCCAAAATTTCGAGCCAGCCGGAATTCTTGCACACACTACAGCCCTTCCCGCCGCAGACGAAACATTCCATATCCATTTCGGCGGACGGTTCCGTGAACGGAAAATACGAGGCGCGGAAGCGTGTGCGCGCGTGCCGACCGAACATGCGCCGCGCGAAATCGCTCAGCGTTCCCTTCAAATCGGCGAACGTGATGTTCTCGCCCACCACGAGTCCCTCCACCTGGTTGAACTGGATTTCCGAGCGCGCCGTGATCTGCTCGTAACGGAAACACATACCCGGCAGCGCAATGCGGATCGGCGGCGGGTTATCCGGGTTTGTCGCGGCGCGCACAGCGTCGCGCATGGCGTGGATTTGTCCCGGCGAGGTGTGCGTGCGCAGCAGGATTGGATTGTCCTCGCGCCCCTCCGCCTGCACGAAGAACGTATCCTGCATATCGCGCGCGGGATGGTCAGGCGGAAAGTTCAGCAGTTGGTAATTGATCTCGTCGGTCTCGACCTCGCGCGAGGTGTACACCTGGAAACCCATCTCCGCGAGAATGTCCAGCACGCGCCGCAATTGCTGTGTGGACGGATGCAATCGTCCCACGTTGATCGTTCGCCCCGGCAGCGTGACATCCAACGCGTCTTCCTCGAGGGATTTCGCCAACGCGGCTTCTTTGATCGCCTTAGCCCTTTCCTCCAAAGCGGACTCGAGCGCCGCCTTGACACGGTTCGCCGCGGACCCGATAACTGGTCGCTCCTCCCCGGAGAGTTTCCCCAGCCCGGCAAAGACCTGCATCAACGGCGAACTGCGTCCCACGTTCGCCACGCGCCAGGCTTCGAGCGCGGCTTGATCGGTGATGGATTGCAGCGACTCCAGCGCGGTCTTTTCGATCTCGTTCAATTGTTCCAGCATTCGTACCTCCAAATCTTCCCGTACCGCGACATTCATGTCGCCTCTCGAAGGCGAGACCGTGGTCTCGCGGTACGAAATTAACAAAAAACTCCCGTCCACAAATTGGGACGGGAGGCGCTTTAGCGTCCCGCGGTACCACCCAAATTAGCCTTGTTCAAGCTCACTCGTGCCGACCATCATCAGCCTCCCCGGTAACGCTGGGATCGCGGTTCACACTACTTCTCCCGCAAAATGAATTTTGCGGTACGTTCACATGAACGGCTCGAGAGGGAACTTCGACTGGTTTCGGACGAATGCGACTTTCAGCGCGTCCATCGCATCTCTCTGGCGGCTTCCGCCAGCCTACTTTCCTCTGTCATTGCCTTTGAATGATTGTTGGCTCTTATTATCGGCAAAAACGGGACGATGTCAAGGCTTGGATTCGATCATTGATCGGGGAGCAAGCCTGAGCCCGGAAAGAGGCGGAGCAATCCCCATTTAACGGCATACTCCGCGATCGCTCGCGGAGCAGCCATTGACCAACTCAGAGGGAGGAGAGAGTTATTTTCCAAACAGGCGTTGATCAGCCCGTTTAGTTACGAAGGTCGTACATCCGGGTTCGTGCCGCACCAGGCGCAGGTCATCCTGTCCATTGCGTTGCACTCCATGGCATTGGAGCATCGCCTTGCCAGGATGCGCGGAGGCTGGTCGGGAAGATATTCAGGCGGGTAAACCACCTGGCTCTCCAAAGCGATCTCGTGACCAACATACTCGCAGTAACGAATCTTGCTGATTTTCCACTGCTTATGAGCCATTCGGCGCCTCCAGTGTACGAGGGGCATTGTAAGACAATTAAAAGACGCCTGCCAGTGACAGGCGTCACGTATTGAGATGACAATCCGCCTATTGTGGATGAGACTTGACTGAATTACCTGCGAACAAGTTTATAGACCCCGCCGCCGTCACCCAGGAGATAGACCTCCCCCGCCTCGTCCTGACCGAAGGAGGTGATTCTCACATCCGTATCGAACAACCTTTGGACCTGCCAGCCGCGATCCGATTTGATCAACCCCCAGATGAATCCCGTGCAATAATCGCCGTAGAGGTAGATACCGTTCCACTCCGGCATGGAGCCGCGATAGACGTAGCCCCCGGTGACCGAACAGCCGCCCTCCTGATGGCTGTATTCCGCCACCGGGAAGGTCATGCCCGCTTCGGAGGGATTACCGGAATAAGGATGATTGCCTTCGAACTGGTTCCAGCCAAAATTCATCCCGCCCGCAGAACCGGCAGGGACGTGGTCAATCTCCTCCCACGCGTTCTGCCCCACGTCGCCGATGAACAGGTCGCCGGTCAATTTATCGAACGACATCCTCCACGGGTTGCGCAAGCCATATACCCAGACCTCGTTCCCAAATGGGTTGTCAGCCGGGATCGAGTATGGGTCGCCGTGATCAACATCCAAACGCAGGATCTTTCCAAGTAACGCATTCGTATTCTGTCCGTTGCCATTGGGATCGCCCCGCCAACCGCCGTCTCCCAGGCCGGCATAGAGGTAGCCGTCCGGTCCGAATTGCAGCGTCCCGCCGTTGTGATTGGGGAAGGGCTGACTCACGCGCAACAGATTGATCTCGCTCGTCGGGTCCGCCAGGTATGGATTGTCTGTGACTTGGAAACGGGAGATGAACGTATCGCCGCCCGCGCCGGTGTAATTCACGTAGAAGTATCCGTTCTGCGCGTAATTCGGATGGAACGCCAGACCCAGCAAACCCATTTCGTTGGAACTATCGTTGACGCGGTCTTCGATGTTCAAAAATGGCGCGTCGATGAGCAACCCATTCTCGAGGATGTGGATGTGACCGGGTTTCTCGATCACGAACAAACGCCCGGAGCCGTCGGCTTGAAGGTCAACGGGGCGGATGAGACTGGAGGCGATCAACTGCCAGGCGTAATTGTTCGGGTCGGGAAATGTGTCCGGGTTTGGGGAGGGCGGAGGCGTATCCGTTTCGGGGATCGTCGTCGGCGTGGAGGTGTCCGGAATCGCTGTCGGCGGGGTGATGGTGGGTGTCGTGGAATCAACTGTCGGCGAGGGAGGAAGCGGCGTTCCCGTCGCAGCGCAAGCCGCCAGGACGGGCAACATCAGCAAAATCAAATGACGTTTCATGGTCAGTCATTCACGTCCGTTGACTCTGCGTCTATTACGTCATTCGCATCATCCAGGTTACTTTGCAATTGCCGCATGTGTTCAGTGACGATCGCAGGCGGGCAAAGTTCGACGAAGAGAGTCGAGCCGATCCAAAGCACCGCCGCGTCGTCCAGCACGCCGATGACGGGAAGCGCGACGCCCGGCACGAGATCCACAGGGGAAATGAGATAGGCAAGCGAGGCAAGCGGCAACAGTTTCAGGAAGAGACTGACGCGGCTGTCCTTCATCAGCCGCCCGATGAGTTTGAGACGCAGGACGAAATCGCGCAACATGCCGCCCTGCGGCACCATCAATTGCCTGGGTTTCTTTTCAGCCATGAAAATCTCCTTGATCGGTTTGAAACGATTATAAAGGACTTCGGTTAATTTACGGAAAGAACGCCCCCCGGTTTCATTGTACAATATTCCCATGCCCTACTTGATTGACGGACACAACCTGATCCCAAAGCTCGGCTTGCGCCTGGATTCGATGGACGACGAGATGGAATTGATCGCTGTCCTTCAGGAATTCCACAGGCTGGAACGCAAACCGCTGGAGGTATATTTCGACGGCGCGCCCCCGCTTCATTCCGGAACGAGGAAACTGGGCGTTGTAACCGCGCATTTCATCCCGCTGGGAACGACCGCCGACGACGCCATCCGCAGGCGGTTGGGAAGAATGGGAAAAAGCGCGAAGAACTGGACGGTGGTCTCCTCCGACCGGCAGGTACAGGCGGATGCGCGCGCCGCGCAGGCGGAGGTCGTTTCGTCCGACGAGTTCGCGAAACGATTGAAACAGGCGCGCGACTCCGCGCCAAAACCCGCGCAGGAACGCCCGCTCTCGCAAGGGGAAGTGGACGAATGGTTGAAATTATTCGAACAAAAAAAGCAAAAGCCTGGAAATGGAAAAAAGTAAGTCGGATGTAATTGGACAATTTACATCAAATTTCTAATAGATATTTAATGTAACTTCTTTTGTTCAAGGGTATAGTGAAGTCACCGACACCTGCCCTCCCCTTTACTGGTATTAGGTGTCCCGACCGTCGTCTTGACCAGCATGTCCCCCCCATGCTGGCAGGGCGGCGGTTTTTTTTCCGGCGGCGTTACGCAGCGCCGCAAGATATTGAGATCCCATTAACGACCTTTAACCGATTCGCAACCTCCCGTGAAGGTTTGTGTAATGCGCTTCGCATACACTCAAGGCATCGAAGCCAGCTTATCGAAAGGAGGCGCCTTCCAAAAGAAGATAACGATGCCCACGCGCGAACCAAAACACAAACCATTCGAAGGAGATCGAAATGAAATACAAACTTTCCATGCTGCTGCTTGTCCTTGCGCTTGCATTGGCGTCCGTCTCGCCCGCCTACGCGGGACGCGGCAATGAAACGCCCGGCGTGATCTACGTCACCAGCCAGGGGCTGTACTACGAGACGTTTGCCACCGCCGACCCGCTTCCCATGCGGGGCCGCTTCCAGAAACTGGAGGTGGTCAACGGTCAGCCGCAAACCGAATTCGGTCCCGGCGATCCCGGTTATCTCGGCGGGCGCTGGTGGATGGACACCAACGGCAACGACGTGATGGACGCGGGCGATCACTTCTTCCTCTGTCCGCTCCTCGGGCCGGGGCGGAGTTCCCCGTAAAGGCTTCGCCTCCGCAGCCCCCAAGTCGCAACGATTTGGGGGCATTTTATTTTATGGGGCTATAATTCGGGCATGAGCACCGTCTATACCTTCGTGGCGTCGCCCGGGCACATTTACCCGGATCACCCTGAACGACCGGGGCGTTTGGATGTTTTGATATCGAAACTGGATTCATTCGAGGCGGAGGCGCTGGAGGGGAACCTCGCTTCGCGCGACCAGATCAGCCTGGTCCATCATCCCAAATTTGTTTCCACGCTGGAACAGATCTGCCGCGAAGAGGCGCCCGGCATCATTGACTACGCCCCCACCTACGTAACGCAAACGTCCTTCGACGACGCGCGGCGAGCGGCAGGCGGAGTCATTGCCTGCTCACGCGCGGTCCTGCACGGAGAGGCGCGCAACGCGTTCGCAATCGTCCGCCCGCCGGGGCATCACGCCGAGCCGGATCGAGCGATGGGGTTTTGCATCTTCAACAACGTCGCCATTGCGGCGCGTGACGCCCTGGCAAACGGATTGGAACGCGTCATGGTCATTGACTACGACGCGCATCACGGCAACGGCACGCAAGCCGCGTTCCTGAACGATGAACGCGTCGCGTTTTTGTCCGCGCATCAGTGGGGCATTTATCCCGGCACCGGCTGGATCACGGACGCGCCCGAGGCGCGCAAACGGATCGTGAACGCGCCATTGCCTGCCTATGCGGGAGACAAGGTTTATGAACAGGTCGCGGATCGAATCTTCGAGCCGTTCGTCGAGTCGTTCGAGCCGCAGATGATCTTCGTCTCGGTCGGTTTCGACGCGCATTGGAGCGACCCGATCACCATGCTTGGGCTGTCCACGCAGGGATATTTGACTCTGGCAAGGAAGGTTGTCGCATTGGCGGAGGAATATTGCGGCGGGAAGATCGTCTTCGTCCTCGAAGGCGGCTACGACCCGCTCAACGTGGCAAACGGGGCGGGGGCGGTCTTTGTCGCCGCGACAGGCAGAGGGGAGTCGGAGGCGGGCGATCCAGATCCGCACGAGGAGCCGGATTGCGAGGCGCGCATCGAGGAAATACGCGAATGGCACGGCTTCGCGTGATCCCTGAGAAATTGTCCGAAGACAAAACCAGGGAGGCTGGCGTGTACCCGGCGTCGAAATGACATCCGGCAGGGTTTTCAGGCGCTCTCTGAGGCAGTGGATGCGATAACAATTTTGAAATCCTATTTTTTCTTTCTTTGATATATCATTCAGGAAATCGAACAAGGAGCGATCATGGCACGCAGACGAACGCTTGGCTACATCGAAAACGAATGGACCTGCCCGAACTGTAATTCGCGCAACAGGGGCAGCGTGAGGACGTGCGAAAATTGCGGCGCGCCGCAGCCTGAAAACGTGAAGTTCGAACTTCCCTCGGAGCAGAAGTTCGTAAAAGATGAAGCTGCGATCAACGCGGCAAAAGCCGGGGCGGACATCCACTGCGGATTCTGCGGCACGCGCAACCCCGCCACTGCAACGACCTGCTCGCAATGCGGCGCGGACTTGAAGGAAGGCAAAGCGCGCCAGGCGGGTCAGGTCATGCAGGCGCCTCCTCCTCAGCCGAAAACGATCAAGTGTCAAAACTGTGGGACGGAAAATCCGGGTGGCAATTCCACCTGCTCGAACTGCGGCGCGGCGCTGCCGAGATCACAGGCGGCTCAGCCGGTTGCGCCAGAGGCGGGGACGATTAAACCCGCCGCGCAGAAGAAGCCCAATTGGTTGTTGATCGGCGGCATTCTGGGCGCGTTCGTCTTATGTTGCGTCGTGGTCGGTTTTCTGTTCCTCTTCCCCTCCAAAACGGTTCAAGCCACCGTGACCGACGTGCATTGGCAGACCAGCGTGCCGGTGCAGGAAATTCAGGAGGTCCGTTATACCGACGAGCGCGGCAGTCCGCCCTCCGAGGCGTACGACGTTTCGTGTCACGATGAAAGCAGGGAGGTGTGTGAAGAAAAGACGATTGACCGGGGCAACGGGTTCTCGGAGGTCGTGGAGGAATGTCATACCGAAACCGAACAGTATTGTTCCTATACAGTGGATGAGTGGCAAACCATCCAAACCTACACACTGGAAGGGGATGACCTGCAACCGGTCTATCAATCGCCGAACCTCTCCAGCGACCAGCGCATCGGGGACGAGACCGCAGAGTTCACGGTTATTTTTTCGACCGAAAACGGGACGGAAACCTATTCGCCGGGAACGCTCCCTGAATTCCAACAATTTTCGATCGGCAGCGCGTGGAATTTGAAGTTGAACCCGCTGGGCGGGGTGGTGAGCGTGG
>JAANMU010000748.1_pt1 | contig 35737 bp, 32 predicted proteins | sample 7279701 | NCBI WGS metagenome assembly JAANMU01 (sample SAMN14094539, study PRJNA606508) | bioreactor metagenome | isolation source: A lab-scale SPAN reactor treating ammonium-rich wastewater day 57 | place: Ireland: Galway | collected 2017-03-13
TGCCAAGAAAGCCAGCATTCGATGGAACTTTACCGTGGATGACGCTCGGATCGTTTTTAAAGAACATTACCCTACAGCTTTAACTTGTTGAGGTACTAGCGCAGGGGCGACGTAAGAGAACGTCACCCTACGCGTAAAGTTTTCAGACAGTCTCTCAGGGACCTTTAGGGTTTTGCACAGCCGTACACTTTTTGAATGCGGGCGCGGTAATCGTCGTAGCAGTCGTCGAAGCGTTGTTTGCTGGCTTCACTGCCGATGAAATAACTACTGGTGAGCACGATGGGCGGTTTGCCGAGGGCGGTCAGTTTTTCGGCGATGCGGCATTTGAGGGCGTTGGTCACCGCCGCCGCGCCGATGGTCGAGCCGGGACCGACCGGGTCTGCAAGCCCGGGCACGCGCACGAGGGCATCGCCCGCGGGCGTGCAGTTATCAATGACGATGTCGGCGGCGTCAATGAGTTTTTTGCCGCTGGAATGAAGCGCGGGCGAGGCGGTGCAATGCTCAACGGAGACGACTGCGATGACGGGCATGTTTTGTCGTTTGGCTTCGAGCGCAACGTCCACGACGACTTCGTTGATGCCGCTGTTGGAGAAGAGCAGGAAGCAATCGGGCGCGCTGAAGACAAAGTTACGCAGGATGACCTGACCGAAACCCTCGACGTGTTCGAGGAACATCGCCTGGCGTTGCCCGTTAGAACCGACGACGAGGTTGTGATACGTGAGCGAGAGTTCGACGATGGGATGGAAGCCGGGGAAACTGCCGTGACGCGGGAACATCTCTTCGACGAAAATGCGCGAGTGTCCCGTGCCGAAGAGATGGACAAGCCCATCGCCCGCGATGCTCTGCGCGCAAAGGTCGGCGGCGCGTTCGATGGAGTCGAGTTGAGTCGCTTCGATGCGCTCGAGGATGGCTTTGGCTTGAATTAAATAATCATGGATGGCAGTTGACATGGGGGTACCTTGTAATGGGGGGATTGCTTCGCCCGTTCAGGCTCGCAATGACATATAACATTACTCACAACAGGTTTGCGTGGTGCTGTATTCGTAGCGGTCGGCGCGGTAGTAACTGGCGGTGTGTTCGATGATCTGATCGTCGTCGAGGTAGGTGGTGGTGCCGACGAAAAGGAGCGGCGAGCCTGCCGGCACGCTCAGCAGGTCTGCGCGGTATTCGTCGGCGGCGACGGCGCGCACGATATGATCAATGCGGTGGATGACAAGGTGATATTGGGCGGCAAGGATCTCGTAGAGCGATTGATTCTCGAAATCCTGCGTTTCGATGCCGGGACAACGTTCGCTCAAAACCGTGCTGACCTGGTGACAGATGGGTTCGTTGTCGCCGAGGCGCACGCGTTCGAGCGTGATGCAGGCTCGGCCGGTATATTCCTGCAAGGCGGGGATCAGATTGGGAGCGACGGTTCCGCTTCGAACGTTCAACACGCGGGAGTGCGGGACGCGTCCCATTTCGCGCATCTGCTGGCTGAAACTTCGATCCAGGAAAAATTGCGTGGGGCTGGGTTGCGCGCGGACGAACGTGCCGCGTCCCGCAAAACGCTCGACGAGGTCTTCGTCCACGAGACGCGCGATCGCCTGACGGACGGTCTGGCGCCCGACGTTGTATGCCTCGCGGATTTCCATTTCGGGAGGCATCATACCGCCGGGAGGGATCAGCCCACGTTGGATCATCTGCCGCAGGTCGAGGTAGATTTGATGATAGAGCGGGATGGGGCTGTGCGGGTCAACGGTGGAGTAAGGGAGGGTCATGGGTCAAGGTCCAAGTTTCGAGTGTCATGCTTCAGGTGTCAAGGGATCTGGATAGGATATTTTCCGAATTGGCGCGCCGTTTCATAGAGGGTCACTACATTTTCCGCGGGGACATCCGCCTGTAAATGATTGGACGGGGCGAGAATGTACCCGCCGCCCGGCGCGAGTTGTGAGATGCGGAGTTTGGTCTCGGCGATCACGTCTTCGCGCGCGCCGGGCATGGCGTGAGAAATATCAATGCCGCCGAGGAAGGCAACTTGTTTTCCGAATTGTTCCTTGACGGAAAGGATGTCGGTGGCTGGGAGCGGTTCGAGCGGATGGATCACGTCAACGCCAAGCGAGATAATGTCGGGAAGTAATTTTGTGACCGCGCCGTCGCTGTGGAGCATGACTTTTGTATTCGGGTTGTGTTCCCTGACGACCTTTATCAATCGTTCGATGCGCGGCTCGATGAATTTACGGAACATGGCGGGCGATACGATCGTGTTGACGTTGCCCGCGTAATCGTCGCCGGGCAGTTCGATCATGTCGAAATACTTTCCACCCGCCTGCATGGCAAGACGCATCAAGCCTTCGATGACGGTCGTGATTTTATCGAGCAACGCGTGAGCGAAATCGGGATCGAGCGCCATATCCATGAGGAAGGCTTCGGTGCCGCGCAGATCGCACGCCGTCTGGAAGGGTCCGTGCGAGGCGACCATGCGCATCACGACGAAGTAATCAGTCTGTTCACGCAACATCCGGGCGCGTTCCGCCACTCCACGCATCCAGCGCGGGTCGGAGAGGTCGGGCCATTTAACCCGGCGTTCGATGTCATCAATGCCCGCCGCGTTTTTGAGAATCCCCTCGCCTGCGAAGTAGTAAGGCAAAGCGCGCTTCCAGACCTGACCGTAGGAATCGTAGAACGTATCATCGTCTTCGCCTTGAATGACCGGGCTGTTCGGCAGCAAGCCGGGCCAGCAGTAACGGAGGTCGGTGCCGAGTCTTTCGAGCAGGCGGTCATCCATGTACGAGATGCTGTGTCCCGTGCGAAAGGGAGGAACAGGCTCACCCAAACCGAGGTGTTTTACAAGACGCAGATAAAGATCGTCCACGATTCCATAAGGACCGCCTCCCAAAGCCAGGGGAACGGTATCAGGCTCCTCGTGAGAAAGAGCCGTCAGCGTTCGTTCGCGGGGCGTCATTGCTGAGAGCATCATTGTTTTCTTTATCAGATAATATACGTACAATGCGACAAATCTATCATATTGTCCGATTGTTCGCAAGATTGACGTGTGAAAAAACGTACTTTATAATTCCGTCATCCACCTTCAAGGAGATGAACATGCACAAGATCGCGATGCTGGGAGCGGGATTGATCGGGCGCTTTTATACAATGAGCCTGCAAAATTTTCGGGGGAAGGACGAAATCAAGATCGTTTTTTCGGGAAAAATGGAAAATGCGAAAAAGTTTGCGGGGGAATTTGGCATCCCGCGCTGGACGGATAACATCGCCGCCGCGGTTCGGGACCCGGAAGTTGATACGGTCGTCGTGGGCATTCCCAACCACCTGCACAAGAAAGCCGTCCTGCTGGCTGCCGAGGCTGGCAAGGCGGTTTTATGTACAAAACCGCTGGCTATGAATGGAGCGGAAGCGTTGGAGATGCTCGAGGCGGTTGAAAAAGCGGGCGTCTTTCACGGTTATTTGGAGGATTTGATATACACGCCAAAGACTCTGAAGGCATTGCAAGCCGCGCAGAAGGGCGCGTTGGGCAAGGTGTTATGGGCGCGTTCGCGCGAGACGCACGGAGGTCCGCACAGCGATTGGTTCTGGACGAAGGAACTTTCAGGCGGGGGCGCGATCGTGGATATGGGCTGTCACTGCATCGAAATCGCGCGCAATTTCATCGGCAAGGGAATCCGTCCCGTGGAGGTGACCTGCTGGGCGGATACACAAGTCCATCCCATCGAGGCGGAGGATCACGCGGTGGGATTGGTGCGATACGAAAACGGCGCCATCGGTCAGTTCGAGGTTAGTTGGACGTTCCGCGGCGGGATGGACCTGCGCGACGAGGTCGCAGGCACGGAAGGGACGGTCTGGCTCAATCACTGGCTGAGGACCGGCTTCGAGATGTTCACCGGCGTCGGACAGGGCGGCTACGTGGCGGAAAAAGCGGAGGGCGATACCGGCTGGCTCTTCCCGGTCGGCGACGAGATCGGTTCGCTCGGTTACGTGGCGATGTTCATGGATATGTTCAACTCGATGGATAAGGGCGCAGCGCCGATGGAGACTTTCTATGATGGGTATGTGGTCAACGCGATCATTGACGCGTGCTATAGATCCGCACAGAGCAAAAAGTGGGAGCCGATCGAGTTGAAGGAATGGCGCGGCGGACAGGTCAATGTGGAGGGGGTCGGCTTGAAGGATTACGACGAAATGCACTTCCTAATCAAGGAAGAGACCATGCCCGACGGGAAGTTGAAGGTGATCCTCAAGGATAAGAAAACCGGAAAGGTCTCGCAGATCATCAAGTGACCCAAATGGGAACGCCCCGAAGACGATTTCTCCGCCGTGCTTGCGGATCCAACGTTACAACCCTCAGGAACTTCGTCTTCAAAATAGACGAAGTTCTTAATTTATTATTGGTGTTTGGCTATTGAGTTTACAAAGATCGGTGGCTATAATGAAAACAATTGTATTCGACCGATCTGCTCCGCGGAATAAAGTTCGCAACACAGGCGCATCCTCATGAATCAAAGGCACTCTTCTGGCATAAAAAAGAACCCCGATCTGATCGTCCCGATCATGGTGGATTCGGCTGAAGCGGAGATCATGCGGGTGTTGCGCAGGCAAAGGCACGTCTCGCGAAGCGAAATCTCCCACATAACCGGCTGGTCGAAGGCGAAGGCTTCGCAGGAAATACGCAGTCTGATGGATAAAGGATATCTGGTGGAAGTTGGCGAGGGAGCATCGCAGGGTGGACGCAAGCCGAGACTGTTGCGAATCAATAATCAACTTGGTTTTATTGCAGGGATTGACGTTGGCGCCACGAGCATGGATATTGCCCTGGCGGATGTAACAGGCTTGATCGTCCAGCGGCGCTCTGAACCGGCGGATGTCCACGAACCTCCGGACTCTGTGCTGGGCAGATGCAGCGACCTGCTCGCGGATATGGTAAAAGCCCAGGGAGGCTCCCCGGATCGAGTATTGGGGATCGGCGTGGGCGTCCCGGGACCGGTTGATTTTGCGCGCGGGGTCCTGGTTGCTCCACCACTAATGCCTGATTGGGAAAACTTCCGCATTCGGGATTACTTCAAGGAGACATTTCGATCCGCGTATGTGGTCGTTGATAACGACGTGAACATCATGGCGTTGGGGGAGCAACGAGCGGGGGACGGCGAAGGAATTGATCACTTTATTTTTGTCAAAATCGGGACGGGGATCGGTGCGGGGATCATTTCGAACGGGAAGATCCATCGCGGCAGTGACGGTTGCGCGGGCGACATCGGTCACATTTGCGTGGATAAGAAGGGACCGTTGTGCGCGTGCGGGAATATCGGCTGCCTGGAGGCGATGGCAGCGGGCCCCGCGATCGCGTCAAAGGCGATGGAGGCTTCTCGAAACGGAACCAGCCTTGTCTTGAGTCAGATGCGGGATGCGAACGGCGGGATCCTTCGCCCGGAGGACGTCAACGCGGCGTGCCGGGAGGGCGATCAAGCCGCGCTCGATATCATCCGCGCCAGCGGGCAGATGGTCGGCGACGTGCTGGCGAGCCTGGTTAACTTTTTCAATCCCAGTCATATTTTCATCGGGGGCGGGATCGCGAACTTCGGCAACCATCTGCTGGTCGCCATTCGGAGCGCGGTGCTTCAACGTTCCCTGCCGCTGGCGACCACGCATTTATCCATTAAATTTTCACGCATGGGATCGGACGCGGGTGTTACCGGCGCCATTGCCCTGGCGCTGGATTATTTGTTTGCGATTGAAGACAATCCGCATTTGGTTATATAAAAAGCAAAAGGAGGTCCGCACACAAAACCAATCAACCCACTGGAGCCATCTCAATTTCAATCAAACTCGTAGGAGAAGAAAAAACATGACTACAAAAAGCAAGAAGTTCATTTTGCTGGTGACCGTTTCCATCACCATCCTGTCCATGCTTGCGGCGTGCGGTTCGCCGGCGACGGAAGCGCCTGTCACACAGCCGCCTGCCGAGCAACCCCAAGCCACCCAACCGCCTGCCCCCGAGCAGGAGAAGTTCACGATCGGCATTTCCAACCCGTTCATCAGCAGTGAATATCGCACGCAGATGATCGCGGAGTTGATCGAAGTCAACCAGGAGTACATGGATCTCGGCATCACGACCGAACTGGTGATCGAAAGCGCGGACACGGATGTCGCCGGTCAGATCCAGCAGTTGCAGAACCTGATGGCGAAGGACGTGGACGCCATCCTCGTCAACCCCGGCGACGTGAGCGGTTTGAACGCGACGCTCGAGGAAGCGGTCGCCAAGGGCATCATCGTGATCTCGGTGGATCAGGAACTGAACGTGCCGGGCGTGTACAACGTGGGCATTGACCAGAAAGCCTGGGCGATGACCAGCGCGCGCTGGCTGGCGGATAAACTCGGCGGTCAGGGCGATATCGTGCTGATCGAAGGTTTCCCCGGACATCCGGCGAACGTTGCGCGCATGGATGGCGTTGCCGAAGTGCTGGCTGGCTACCCCGGTATTAATGTCCTTGCCACAGACACTGGTCGCTGGGACGAGGCGACGGGTCAGCAGGTGATGTCGAACTTCCTCGCCGCGTACCCGAACCTGACCGGCTACTGGACGCAGGACGGCATGGCGATCGGCGCGTTACAGGCTGTGATGGCGGCGAACCCCGCTGTCTGGCCCCAGGGCGTGGGCGAGGGACGCTGTCAGTTCCTCCGACTCTGGGAAGATGCTCTGGCAATGAACCCCGAGTTCGACTCCATTGCCGTGGCGAATCACCCGGGTGTCTCTCCGACCGGTCTGCGCATCGCCGTCAACATGCTGATGGGCAAGGAAGTGGATGAGAGCAAACTCGGCGGTGTGAACGGTTTGTCGTTCGTCCTCCCGCTGGCGGCTGTCATCACCAAGGACAATCTGGATGAAGGCTTGGCGATGTGCGAGGGCAAGCCCGACGCCTACCTGCTCGATAGAATTCTGACCGACGAAGAAGTCCAGCAGTATTTTGTTCCAGAAACCGCTGAGACGAGGCAGTTCACGATCGGCATTTCCAACCCGTTCATCAGCAGTGAATATCGCACGCAGATGATCGCGGAGTTGATCGAAGTCAATCAGGAATATATGGATCAGGGCATCACGACCGAACTGGTGATCGAGAGCGCGGACACGGATGTTGCCGGCCAGATCCAGCAGTTGCAGAACCTGATGGCGAAGAACGTGGACGCGATCCTTGTCAACCCCGGCGATGTGAACGGCCTGAATGCGACGCTGATCGAAGCGTTGAACAAGGGCATCATCGTCATCTCGGTGGATCAGGAACTGAACGTGCCGGGCGTGTACAACGTGGGCATTGACCAGAAGGAATGGGCAAAGACCTCCGCCAAATGGCTGGCGGAAAAACTCGGCGGTCAGGGCGATATCGTGCTGATCGAAGGCTTCCCCGGACACCCGGCGAATGTTGCCCGCATGAATGGCGTGGACGAAGTGCTGGCTGAATACCCGGACATCAAGGTACTTGCAAAAGACACCGGCCGCTGGGATGAAGCGACGGGCCAGCAGGTGATGTCCAACTTCCTCGCCGCATACCCGAACCTGACCGGTTACTGGACGCAGGACGGCATGGCAATCGGCGCGCTGCAGGCTGTGATGGCGGCAAATCCCGCTCAGTGGCCCCAGGGCGTGGGCGAGGGACGCTGTCAGTACCTCAGACTCTGGCAGGATGCCCTGACAATGAACCCGGACTTCGACTCCATTGCGGTGGCGAACCACCCCGGCGTCTCCCCGACCGGTCTGCGCATCGCCATCAATATGTTGATGGGCAAGAAGGTTGATGCGACCAAACTCGGCGGCGCGAACGGTTTGTCGTTCGTCCTGCCGGTCGCGGCTGTAATCACATCCGAGAACCTCGACGAAGGTCTGGCGATGTGCGAAGGCAAGCCCGACGCCTACCTGCTCGACGACATCCTGACCGATCAGGAAGTCGTTGACACGTACTTCAAGTAAAATCCGATGTTAAACCGTCCCGCAGGCTTGTCCTGAACACACGCTCGCAAAAAGCCTGCGGGACGTTCTTTACGAAGCGAGTACACATTATGGCTGAGTCGCTTTCCGCCCAAAACATTGCCAAGCATTACGGCGGCGTCGTCGCCCTCTCGGATGGGAACCTGGACGTTCACGTGCGCGAGGTTGTCGCGTTGATCGGGGCGAACGGAAGCGGTAAAAGCACGATGAGCAAGGTGATCAATGGAGTGGTCGTCCTCGACGGAGGGCAACTGCTTCTCGACGGCAAGCCCGCGCATCTTTCCTCCCCGCAAGCCGCCAGAAAACTGGGCATCGCGACCGTCTTCCAGGAATTAAGTCTTATCCCGCAGATGACGGTGGCGGAGAACATCTGGCTGACGCGGGAGCCATTAAATCGCTTTGGTGCGGTGGATCGAAAAACGATTCAGGTGCGGACCGAGGAACTGCTCGCGCTATTCGAGGGGACCTTCAAAACCAATCTCCGTCCCGACGTTACCGTCGCGTCGCTGCCTCCCGACGAGAAACAGATCGTCGAAATCCTGAAGGCGATCAGTTTCGACCCGTGGATGATCATCCTCGACGAAGCCACCGCCAGCCTCGACAGCCGCCAGGTGCAGCGATTGTTCGAACTGGTCAAACAATGGAAGGAACAGGGCAAAGCGATCGTCTTCGTTTCGCACCGCATGGAGGAGATCTTCCGCATCGCGGATAAATTCAGCGTTTTGCGCAACGGCAGGACCGTCGGCGCGGGAGACATGAAGGACATCAACGAGAAGGAACTGGTCAGGTTGATGATCGAGAAAGAGTCCGTGTTCAGTTTTTCACGCGGCGAATCGAAGGCGGAGAAGAAGGAAGAAAAGGAAGTTTCCATCGAAGTGAATGACCTGCGCACCGACGTCTTGCAGGGCATTGGTTTCAAAGCCCGCAAGGGCGAACTGGTCGGGATCGGCGGCTTGCGCGGGCAGGGTCAGCGCGATCTTCTGCTCTCGCTGTTTGGGGACGTCCCGTATTCGGGGACGGTAAAACTCTTCGGTAACGGGATCAGGTTCAAGCATCCGCGTGAAGCGATGAAGCACGGCCTTGCCCTCGTCCCCGGGGAGCGCGCGAAGGAGGGTCTGCTCTACATCCGCTCCATCCTTGAAAATTTATTACTTCCGTCCTGGAGTCGGTACGGTCTTCCGCTGAAGATCGGCAAAGCCAGGGACGACGCGATGCAAACCGGCGCGAGTTTGAATCTCAAGATGGCGGGCTTGCAGGAGCCGGTGAGCAGTCTTTCGGGCGGCAACGCGCAGAAGGTGGTCATCGGCAAATGGCTGATGCGAAAGCCGCAGATCCTTTTGCTGGACGACCCGACCAAGGGCGTGGACGTGGGGACGAAGGCGGAATTCTACGCGCTTCTCACGCAATTGTGCGAGGAGGGCAGGACCATCCTGTTCTACAGCAGTGACGACGAGGAATTGATCGGCTTGTGCGACAGGGTGCTGGTCCTGCACGATGGCGCGATCGTCGTCGAGTTGGCGGGGAAGACCCTGAACAAGGAAAACCTGATCGCAGCGAGTTTGGGCGTCTCGAACGGAGGTGCGGAATGAAGGGATCCAAATGGGATGCTTTGATGTCGCGTAATCCCGCCCTGTTCGCGTTGATCCTGCTGGCGGTATCGGTCGTCATCAACCTGATCCTGCAGCCGAACATGTTCGCGAAGGATACGTTGAACAGCAACATGCGCGTCTTCCTTCCGATCATTCTTCTTTCGGTGGGACAGGCGATCGTGATCCTCGGCGGCGGGATTGACATTTCGGTCGGCGGAATTGTTTCCATAGTGAACACCGTGCTGGCGACGCGCGTCGGGCTGGACGGTTCGCCGGAGAAGATGTGGCAGTTTGTCTTCGTCTCGTTGTTCGCGGGGCTGCTGGCGGGTTCGATCAACGGATTCTTCATTGCCTACCTGCGCCTGCAGCCCATCATCACCACGTACGCCACGAGTTTTCTCTACGGCGGGTTCGCGCTTTTCATATTGCCCAATCCGGGCGGCGGCATTCCCGCGCAGATCGCGGCGTTGTACCGCGACACGACGCCTTTGAATATTCCGCTCGCTTTTTACGTGATCGCCATCGTTCTTTTGATCTGGTGGTATATCAGTTCCACGCGGTACGGCAGGTTCCTGTATGCGGTTGGAGGCAAAGCCGATGCCGCTTATGAGACCGCCGTGCCGGTGACGCTGGTGCAATTCAGCACCTATGCGATCTCCGGTCTCATGGCGGCGCTTTCGGGCATCGCCATCACCATGCTGAGCGGTTCGGGCAACGCGGAGATCGGCGGTCCCATGACCCTGAACTCGATCACGGCTGTGATCATCGGCGGGAACGCTTTCAGCGGCGGCGTGGGCGGCGTGGCGGGACCCGTCATGGGCGCGATCACATTGGGCGTCATCCAGAACATCATCTCGTTCGCGCAGATCAACACGTGGTGGGAAACGTTCGTCAAAGCGACGATCATCGTGGCGGCGCTGGCGGCGCCCGGCGCGGTCAACCTGATCAGAAGGAGGAGATCGTGAAACGGATCCATATCTCCCCTCCGATTGCCGCATTGCTTTTGGCAGTGATTCTCTTTTTGTTGTCGGGCTTGCTGCCCAACGGGTTTGGCAGCGACCTGGATGTGGCGCGGGCGCAGGCGTTGAACATCCTGCGGCTGGCGGTGTTCCTCGGCGTGATCGCCGCCGGGCAGACGCTGGTCATCATCAGCGGCTCCGAAGGCATTGATCTTTCCGCAGGCTCGGTCGTCACGCTGACCGCCATTCTCACGTACGTGATCGTCAAGGGCGAGGACAGTAACGTCCTGCCGGCTCTGTTCGTTTCGCTGGCTGTCGGCGCGTTCGTCGGTCTCTTGAACGGCGCGGGGGTTACGTTCCTCAAGATCTCGCCCTTCGTGATGACGCTTGGCATGTCGGGCATGGTGACAGGTACGATCATCATCATCAATCACGGGAACGTGAGCGGCAAGGTCGCGCCGATCATGACGCGGCTGATCGCCCGTCCCCTCTCCCCAGAGATTCCCATCCCCAACGCCCTCCTCATCTGGATCGTCTTTGGCATTCTGATGTGGCTGCTGTTGGAGCGGACGACGTTCGGCAAGAACCTGTTCGCCATCGGGGTCAACCGCGTCACGGCGCGGCTTTCGGGCGTGAACGTCACCGGCATGAGCCTGGCGACGTATTCACTGGCGGGCGCGCTGGCTGGCTTCGGCGGGTTCCTCGTGGTGGGGAACACGGGCGTGGTGATGATCCAACTCGGGCAGCCGTTCCTCTTCCCGTCCATCGCGGCGGTGGCGGTGGGAGGCACGCTTCTCTCCGGCGGAAAGGGCAGTTATTGGGGAACCATGGCAGGCGCGATCGTCCTGACCTTGATCACCAGCCTGCTGACCACGATGCAGATGCCCGATTCCGTCCGCCGCATGGTGCTGGGCGCGACCTTGTTGATCTTGATCTCCATCTACGGACGCCAGCAAGCCCTGCGGCAATAACTTTGGAAATAGGCGGGGCGCGTCTGCATCGCAGACTCATCGCAGATCGCGTCGCGCTCCATCGCAGAGTACATCACGGACTTCATTACAACCGATGCGCCCCGCTTATCTCACTCAAAATCAAATGTCATTGCGAGCGCACGCTGCGAAGCAATCTCCTGTTGGATGAGACAACTTCACCAGGAAGGAAATTCGCTCGGTTAATTGGAGATTGCTTCTCGCAGACTCGCAATGACGTGAAGTTCAGAAAGGAGAAACCCATGAGCAAAACAGTCAAAGTCGGCATGGTGGGGAGCGGCTTCGTCGGCGATCTGCATCACGCCGCGTTCAAGGGCTGGGTGCATAACGCGGAAGTGGTCGCGGTCTCCAGCCCGAACAATGCGAAGAAATTCGCGGAGGAGCGCGGCATCCCCGCTCACTACAGCGATTACCGCGAGATGTTGAAGGACAAAGAGATTGACGTGGTGGACATCGGCATTCCCAACGATCGGCACTGTCAGGCGGTGGTGGACGCGGCACGGGCGGGGAAACATGTCATTATCGAGAAGCCGCTCTGCGTCACGCTGGAAGAAGCGGATCAGATGATCGAGGAGTGCAAAAAGGCGGGCGTCCTCCTGATGTACGCCGAGGAGTTGTTGTTCGCTCCAAAGTACGTCCGCGCCAAGACGTTGATTGACGAAGGCGCGATCGGCGAGCCGTTCCTTGCCAAGCAATCGGAGGAGCATCCCGGTCCGCACATGCCCTGGTTCTGGGACGTGAACCGTTCGGGCGGCGGCGTGATGCTGGACATGGGCTGCCACTCCATCGAGTACACGCGCTGGGCGCTGGGCAAGCCCAGGGTCAAGAGCGTGACCGCATTCATGGGAACGTACATCCATCACGATAAAACAAAAGGCGAAGACCATTCGTATGCCATCATCGAATACGAAGGCAACAAGGTCGCGATGATCGAGAACAGTTGGGCGAAGGGCGGCGGCGTGGACGACCGCTGCGAAATATACGGCACGAAGGGTCACACGCGCGCCGATCTTCTGCGCGGCAGTTCATTGTTGACGTACTCGGAAGAAGGCTATGGTTACGCGGTCGAAAAAATGGGGCAGACCAAAGGCTATACCTTCACCATGTTCGAAGAGATTTGGAACTACGGCTTCCCTCAGGAAATGCAGCACTTTGTCAATTGCGTGCTCGGAAAAGAAACCTGTATGGAAACGGGCGAAGACGGGCGCGAAGTGTTGAAGATCATGTGCGCCGCATATCAATCCGCGGGCGAGGGACGCAAGATCGAATTTCCCTACGATCCGCCGAAGGTCAAAAAGCCGATTGATCTGTGGAAGAAAGTATAACAAGCAGACCCTAAAGGTTTTTCCCGGCAAGTCAAATTGGTCACTTTGCAGAAAGTTATTCGATCACGAAAAAAATATCAATACAAAAGAAACCTTTAGGGTCTTATTCAAATGGAGAATCATGCCAACCTTATCAAGTAAAACAATCACCTACGAACAACTCGCCAAGGTCATTGACCATTCGCTGCTGCGGCCCGAACTCACCGAAGCCGACGTGCTGGCTGGTTGTGAACTCGCGGCGCGCTATCACGTCGCGACCGTGTGCGTCAAGCCCTGTCACGTCAAACTTGCAAAAGAGGCGCTCAAGGATTCGGACGTGCTGGTCAGCACTGTGGTCGGTTTTCCACACGGCGCTCACCTCACCGCCATCAAAGTCGCCGAAGCGCAAATGGCAATGGACGACGGCGTGGTCGAACTCGACATGGTTTTGAACATCGGTCAACTGCGTTCGGGCAAAACCGATTTCGTGCGCGACGACATCAAAGCCGTCTGCGATGCGGCGCACGCGCGCGGCGTGAAGGTCAAGGTCATTTTCGAGAACGCCTATCTCACCGATGAGGAAAAAGTCACCGCCTGCAAACTCAGCGAAGAGGCGGGCGCGGACTGGGTCAAGACCTCCACAGGTTTTGCTCCCGGCGGAGCGACGCTCGAGGATTTGCGCCTGATGCGCGCCAACGTCAGTGAGAAGGTGCAGGTCAAAGCCGCGGGCGGAGTCCGCACACTGCCCGCGCTGTTGGATGTGATTGATGCGGGCGTGACGCGCTGCGGCGCGACCGCCACCGCAGCCATCCTCGACGATTTCAAGCGGATGAAGGAAGGGACGCCTCTCGCCTCGCCCAAACCTGATTCTGCTTCGGGAAGTTATTAGACCCAGACCCTAAAGGTTTCAAAAACCTTTAGGGTCTCATCCTTGCAAGGAAGAGAAACATCATCATGGCAAAACAACTCACCAAACAAACCATCGGCGTCGGCGTGGCAGGGACGGGTTTCATCGGTCCCGCCCACGTGGAAGGTCTGCGCCGCAACGGCATTCAGGTTCTCGGGCTTGCCGAAAGGTCAGAGGAAAAGGCAAAAGAGAAAGCCGCCGAGATGGGCATCCCGCGCATCTACGGCTCGCTGGAAGAAATGCTTGCCGACCCCGATATTGACGTGGTGCATCTGGCGACGCCCAACCACCTGCATCATCCGCACGCCAAAGCCGCGCTGCTGGCTGGCAAGCACGTCGTCTGCGAGAAGCCATTGGCGATGAACGCCAAAGAATCAGGGGAACTCGTCCAACTCGCGGCGGAGAAGGGGCTGGTCAACGCGGTCAATTTCAACATCCGCATGTATCCTCTGATCCAACAGGCGCGCAGCGTGGTGCAAAGCGGCAAACTGGGTGACATCTTCGTTTTGCAGGGCTCTTACCTGCAAGACTGGCTGCTCTTCCCCACCGACTGGAACTGGCGCCTCGAACCCGATCTGGGAGGCACGTTACGCGCCGTCGGCGACATCGGCTCGCACTGGCTCGACTTGTTGACCTTCATCACGGGTCTGCGCGTCGAAGAAGTCTATGCGGACTTCAAGACCTTTCATCCCGTCCGCAGGAAACCCGCCAAACCCGTCGAAACCTACACAGGCAAAATCCTGCAGCCCGAAGATTACGTGGATCAACCCATCAACACCGAAGATTACGCCACGATCATTTTGCACTACGAAAACGGCGTGCGCGGCGTGTTGACCGTCTCGCAGGTTTCGTCGGGGAGAAAGAACCGTCTCTTCTACGAAATCAACGGATCGAAGTCCTCGCTCGCATGGGATTCGGAAAAGCCCAACGAGTTGTGGATCGGTCATCGGACGGAGCCAAATCAAACGTTGATGAAAGACCCGTCGTTGTTGTCGCCCGAAGCGCGCGCGGTCGCGTCGTATCCCGGCGGTCATAACGAAGGTTTCCCCGATACCTTCAAGCAACTTTACGCCAAGGTTTATGACTACATTCTGGCTGGCGATTACAGCAAAACGCCCGACTTCCCGACCTTTGCCGATGGTCATTACGAAATGCAGTTGTGCGAAGCCATCGAGCGGAGCGCGCGAGAGAAGGCGTGGGTCAAGGTCAAGTAAAGCAATGTCATTCTGAGCGAAGCGAAGAATCTCCTCGTTAGATCGAGACCCTTCACTGACGCTCAGGGTGACAAATAAAAGGAGGCACACATGAAACTCGGATTCTTCACCGCCGCATTGCCCGGCAACACCCTCGAACAAGCCGCCCAATGGGGCGCGGAAAGCGGCTTTCAAGCGATTGAGATCGCCTGCTGGCCCCTCGAAAAAGCGACGCGCCGCTATGCAGGCGTGACGCACGTCAACGTCGCCGATTTGGACAAGGCGCAGGCAAAAGAGATTCGCAAGATGCTGGACGGCTACGGGCTGACGATCTCTTCGCTGGGATATTACCCGAATCCTCTCCACCCGGAGGCTGATCATCGCGAAACGGTCATCGCCCACCTGAAAAAGGTCATCGCAGCCGCGGAGATGCTCGAAGTCCCGATCGTGGGAACCTTCATCGGCAAGGACAGGAACAAGACCGTGCCGCAAAATCTGGAAGACTATGCAAAGGTCTGGCCCCCCATCGTGAAATTCGCAAAAGATCACAACGTGAAGATCGCCATCGAAAACTGCCCGATGATCTTCTCCTACGACGAGTGGCCCGGCGGCAACAACCTTGCCAGCACACCGGCGATATGGCGCAAGATGTGGGAGATCATCCCGGACGACAACTTCGGCTTGAATCTCGATCCGTCGCACCTCATCCTGCAAATGATTGACTACGAACGCGTGATCCGCGAGTTTGCGGACAAGATCTTCCACGTTCACGCCAAGGATCTGCACATTGACCGCGAAGGTCTGTATAACAACGGCGTGCTGTCCCAGGGCATGGGCTGGCAGGTCCCGCGCCTGCCCGGTCTCGGCGACGTGGATTGGGCGAAGTTCTTCGCCGCACTCACCGCCGCGCGCTACGATTACGTCGTCAGCATCGAGCATGAAGACCGCGTCTACGAAGGCGACGAAGAACTCGTCAAGCGCGGCTTCTATCTGGCGCGCGACGTGCTGAAGCCGTTCATTCACTAAAATCAAAATGATCCAGACATGACAGGTTTCCAAAACCTGTCATGTCTTTATAGCAGGAGTGTCATGAAAAAATACATCGGTTGTGATCTGGGTGGGACGAACCTCCGCGCCGCGATCGTGGATGTGGAAACCGGCGCGGTCTTGCATCAAATGAGCGTGCCTACGCTGGCGCGTGAAGGTCACGACGCCGTGATGAAGCGCATGGCGGATCTGTTCCTGCAACTCATCCAGTCCACGGGCATGACAAAAGAGGACATCGGTGGCATCGGCATCGGCGCGCCCGGCGTGCTGGATTTGGAAAAGGGCGAGACCTTGTTTCTCCCCAACCTGCCCGGCACGTGGTATCGAGTCCCATTGCAGGCGACCATCGAAAAACTGACCGACCTGCCCACGCGCATACTCAACGACGTGCGCTCGATTACCAACGGCGAATGGCGTTTCGGCGCGGGCTACGGCGTGGATACGGTGGCGGTCTTTGCCATCGGCACGGGCGTCGGCGGCGGACTGGTGATCAACGGTCAACTGCATCTCGGCATCGGCGGCACAGGCGGGGAACTCGGTCACACGACGATTGACTTCAACGGTCCGCGTTGCAGTTGCGGCAACTACGGTTGCCTCGAAGCGTTCGCCTCCGGCCCCACCATTGCCAGCATGGGGATGAAGGCGGTCGCGCAGGGAATGACGACCAGCCTCGCCGATCTCTGCGAATACGATCTCAATCGCATCACGCCCGAACTGATCGCCAACGCGGCGCGCTCCGGCGATGCCATCGCCAAAGACATTTACGAAAAGGCAGGATATTACATCGGCATAGCCGCCGCCAACGTGTGTGTGGCGGTCGGACCGCGCCGCATCATCATCGCCGGGGGCGTTTCGCAAGCCGGTGAACTCCTGCTCGATCCCATCCGCCGAACCTTGCGCGAGCGGGTCACCGTCGTGCCGCTCGAACAGGTGGAGGTCGTTCGATCTCAACTCGGCAACAATGCAGGCGTGATCGGCGCGGCTTGCTGGGGGGCATGGAGATCGTGAACCCATACATCGCCGACATCCTCGCGCAGCCCGCGGCTTTGCGCGACGCGCTCGAAAGATATTCCCCCGCGGCGCTCGAAAAGATCAAACTTACAGATTTCGACCGCGTCCTCATCAGCGGCATGGGATCGTCGTACAACGCGGCGTATCCCGCGCTCATTCGATTATCGAATCAATCCAAGCCAGTCCAACTCGTCAACGCGGCGGAGTTGTTACATTCGCTAAATGGGATGATCGGGACTCGTTCCCTGCTCTGGCTGAATTCACAATCCGGGCGGAGCGCGGAACTCGTGCATCTCCTCGAGCGCTTCAGACCCCGCCCCCCAGCCTGCCTGCTGACATTCGTCAACGATCTCTCCAGCCCGATGGCTGAGCGCGCCGACGTGTGCATTCCCGTCCACGCGGGCGCGGAGGCGACCGTCAGCGCAAAGACGTACGTCAACATGCTGGCGGTCAATCTGCTCGCGGCGATCCAACTGAGCGGCGGAGACGTCGAATTAGCCATTCGCGAAATGCTCAACGCGGCGGAGGCGATGAAAACCTATCTTGTAAACTGGGAAATACGCGTGCGGGGACTCGATTCAATGCTCGGCGATTTCGAGCGACTCTTTATCCTCGGTCGCGGCTCCTCGATGAGCGCGGTCTGGAACGGTTCGCTCATCAACAAGGAAGCCGCCGGATGCGCCTTCGAAGGCATGCACGCCGCGGACTTTCGGCATGGTCCGCTCGAGTTGGTCGCTGCGGGGTTCGCAGCGGTCATTTTCGCGGGATCAGGCTCAACATCCGCGTTGAACCGTGAATTGGCGTTGGATATCCTTTCGTATGGTGGGAAAGTCATCTGGGTGGATTCGATTCCGGACCCGGAAATCCCCACCCATCTTTTACCGGAAACCAGCGACCTGACCCGCCCGCTCGTGGAAATCCTGCCGATGCAAATGCTGACGCTTGCCATGGCGGATCGGAAAGGGTTGGAGGCGGGGAAATTTACCCATGTCGGCAAGGTGACGGACCGCGAATGATGCAGCCGAAAGCGCGGTGTTCACGGAGAATCCGCCTGCGCCGGAGGAGGTTGAATCCGCGCTGCAGGCGTGCATAAAGGATGGATGTTTCGAGCGCGTCTCTCCACTGATGGACAAAATATGAATGTTGAGTGATGGAAACCGCCTTAATGCGGCGTCAGGATAATATCCTTCCACTGAGGGCTATAAATTGATGATCCGGCAGGCTTATGGACCCAGGGTTGTCTCAGATCGAAGATATGCCCATAAAATAACGGTAGAACAACGGCTTCTTCCATGAGAATGCGGTCCGCCTGACGGTAAAGGTCCAACCGCTGCTCCTGGTCGAGGGTGCGCCGGCCATCCTCGATCAGTTTGTCGAAAATTGGATTCTGCCAGTGATCGATCAGGAAGTTTGTCTGAAGGAATGAAGCAGGATCAGGATAATCAGCGAACCAGCCTGTGAAGAAAAAGTGGAAATCCTCGCTGATTTCAAACTGCCTGGCGGCAGGATCGTGCCGACATTTCTGGATCGTGATGCCCAAATTCTCCTTCCACATTTCTTGCAGAACAGCGAAGACGAGGTTGTCTCCTTTTTCAAGCCCGACAATTTCTATAAGCAGATTCACTGGCGGGAAACCGCGCCCATTTGGGTAGCCTGCCTCAGTCAGAATCTGCCGCGCTTTCCCAGGATCATAGGGCAGGCCAATATCCGGCGAGTGCCCCGGAAGGATTGGCGGTATATAGCCTCCGCTTGCAGGACGCTTATTTTCCATTTCGCGGGCGAGCCTTTCCCGGTCGGTTGCCAAGGCAAAGGCTCGGCGGAGAACCGGATTATCGAAAGGAGGCCGATCAACAACGAAGTAGATGGCATCGACAAACGGCAAAGTCGACATGTGGAGTTGTCCAACCTCTCGATAGTGTTTCCACTCTTCCTGTTGCAATTGGGGGAGGAGAAATTCAGCCATGTCCAATTCGCCTGCAACGAACGATTGATACATCTCAAGCTCATTCTCGTAGAAAGTCAATGTAACACGTTCGACATTTCCTTTGTAGATTCCAAAATAATGTGGATTGCGAGTAAAGTAAGCCTTTTTTCCCGATGGTTGATCCCAGGATTCGAGTTGAAACGCGCCGTTGGAGACGATCCGGCCAGGTTCCGTCCAGGCGCTTCCCTCACGCTCGACGATATGCTTTGGGACTGCAAACGAGACTGGATCTCCAACAATGTAAGGGAAATAACCACAAGGCTCCTCCAACTCGACGACCAGGGTATATGGATCGGGTGCGGTCACGCCAACCGCCTCCGAACTTGCTGCTTGGCCCTGATGAAAATCTTTGGCACCAAGAACATCGTACAAGAGGTTTGCGGATGGAGAATGGATTGCGGGGTCCAGTACCCGCTTCCATGCAAATTCGAAATCCCCAGCAGTCACCGGCGCTCCGTCGCTCCAAAGCAGGTCTTGTCTCAAGTGGAAGATATAGCGTCGGCCTCCATCCAGCACATCCCAATGTCGCGCCGCCGACGGTATTACAGTCTGGTCTTCTGACAACTCTACCAAACCGCAAAAGAGTTCCTTGATCAATTCAGAGTCAAATATTGTCGCACACAGAGCAGGGTCAAAGACCAGCGCTTTGTGAGTTGCAAGACGATACGTATCCTCTGCTGGCGGTAGAGGCCGGTTGAAGTTGCGCTCAGGCAATCGCTGCCAGAGAGCGTTATATTCATCCAATGCTTGTTGAGCGCGCTGAAAATCGAAGGAGCTGTGGTAGACCAGGTAGAGTTTCATCAAGGTACGAGCCGTCTGCTCGGTCTCACCCATCTCCTCGAGATAGGTCAAAGCCTGCTGGTAATGGTCTACGGCTTCCTGATGTGCATACAGGCTGCGCGCCTGGTCGCCAGCCTGAAGCAGGTACTCCACTGCCTTCTCTTTTACTCCTGCTTCACGATAGTGGCGAGCCAATGGCACAGCGACAATGGCAATATCTTCTTTATAAAGCGTTTCCAGGGTTTTGGCGATCTCCTGATGTAGCGCGGCGCGCTCAGCAATGCCCAACTGGCAATACAAATATTGTTGAATAAGGGCATGCACAAATCGGAAACGAACCAGGCGTTGGCCACCCACACATACTTCTCCCACTTCCTGCACCAGACGGTGGCGCTTCTCCAACTCGCGCGATAGTTGACGCAGGATGATTTGCCTTGGTGTTCCCTGCAACTGTTCCAGCACTTGCACGGTAAATTGCTCTCCCTCTACGCTGGCAACCAGAAGTAGATCCCGCAGCTCCTGGTCCAACCGCCCAATACGTTCAGCGATGATCCCCTCCACTTGCGGGGAGAGGCTTTCCCAATCCAAATGAGTTGAGGCGATCCAACTTCCCTGCTCGTCCCGGATGATTTCCTCCCGTTCCTGTAAGTTGCGCAGCAATTGTATGGTGAACAAGGGATTACCTTGCGTTCGTCGAAAAAGTTCCTGACGAAAAGTTTCATCCAGCCGATTCGGCTCGGTATCCAAAAAGGCATCCACGAAGTTTCTGCCGGAGATCTCCTTGATCCGGTCCAGATCGATCGTGATTTCGCCAAATGAGGATTGAAATTCATTCAACAGAGTCACCAGTGGGTGTCGCTGTCCGTTCCTGCCCAAGGCGACCTCTTCCGTCCGGTAAGCGCCTGCAATCAAGATGCGGGTATTCTGGAGGCGACGCACCAGATGGAAAAACAGACGCCCGGTGCCGGGGTCCATCCATTGCAAGTCATCCAGAAAGATCAGCAGCGGGTGCCGCTTGGAAATACTTCGCAGCACATCGGTGTACTGTTCGAACAACTGAGATTTTTCCTGCGTCCCAGCGGATATAGGTTCTCGAACGTCAAGTTTTTCAATGCGTTGTTCCCAAGGTTCCTCGTCAGGCAGAATCGTTGCTACCCGGGTTGCCAGTGTCGAACCGCTGAAGAAACTGTTGACCAAGCCAGGACCTTGCTCTACCAAGGTCTGGAGGACCAGCGGGAAGGAGACACTCAAACGGTTTGCCTGATTCCAAGAAATCGTGCCATCCGCGTAGAGTGACACGATACCACCAGCCAGCATATTCAAGACATCTCGGAATGGCAGGTAGGGGACACCCTGTCCAAAAAATGCATTACAAATCCCCCAACCAACAGCCAGATCAGGGTGAGCCGCCACTGACCGGCGCATGAACTCCTGCAAAAGGGCGGATTTACCGCTGCCCGCCTCCCCGCTCACGAAAACCACCTGCACCTGACCTTGCAGCGATTTGTCCAGGTACCTATCTAAAGCAGTCAGTTCTGCTTCTCGTCCAACAAAAACAGACGCCGGCTTTTCCGATCCTTCCAGGAAGGCAGGCAGGGTCGGGGTGGTTGGAGCGGGTAGAGTTGACAGGATTATCTCTACTCCTCCATCTCGAATCTGCTCAAAGACTTTGCGTGTCCTCTCGGAAGGCTCCACACCCAACTCCCTGTTCAGTGCTTCCACGCAACGTTGGTACTGGGTCGCCGCACCAGCAAGGTTGCCCAGCCCGGCATGAGCCAGCATCAAGGCCCGGTAGGCAGGTTCCGGAATGCCTCCTGAGGCGACCCAACGTTCGCCCCATTCGAGGACTTCATTCCAGCGCCTTTCTGCCAGCAAGCGATCCAGCAGCCTTCCCAACTTGCGTTCGTAAGCAGCTCGCAGACGCTCGCGCTCCAGTATCACCCACTCTTCGTAGAAACCAGGCAGCAAATCTCCTCCATACGCTGACACGGCCAGCAAGAGCGCGTCCGTGGAGGTTTCATCATCCGAACAGGCCTCGAAGGAATCTACATCAAGCTGATCGCCGGGCTGCGGATGATAGGTCACGACGAGATCATCACTTTCCATGCGTGCGGCTGTGCCGGGGCCAAGAGCCTTGCGAATACGCCATAGCTCGTGACGCAGGTTGCTGCGGGCATTGGACTCGGAGGAATCCGGCCAGAATTGGCCGGCCAGATTCTCGCGACGATGCGATCTATTCGGGTGGAGTAACAGAAAGGCGAGGAGAGATTGGGTAGGACGTGAGGAGATGACAACTGGTTTGCCATCTATACGGATTTCGTATTGACCCAGTAACCTTGCTTGAAGCATAAAATCCTCTGCAAGGAATTTCTCCACTTCGGGGAGAATTATAGGCAATCAAATCCCAAACAAATCCGTACATTTCGCACCAAGCATGTACGTTTTTCTTTGAAATCCAACAAAAATTATATCACTGATACAAGAAGCGTTATAAATGGAACGGTCTTCTAATCTGAAGAACACGCTGCGGACACGCTACATACATGCCCCTCCGCTAAATTGGGCATGTACAGAAAAGGAGAATGCCATGAAACAAGTAAAAATCCTATCCATAGTAGCGGTGGTTGCGGCCTTGCTGATGGGCACAGTCTACATCGCTTCCGCTGGCGGCAACAAGAATCCCGGCGTTTTGCCGCCAAACTCCCGTGTGCAGGGGTTGACTTACGGGGAGTGGTCTGCCAGGTGGTGGCAATATGTCCTGTCGATCCCGGGGGAAGAAAATCCGCTAACTGGTGGAACCGGGACGAACTGCGTTTACCAACGCATTGGGAATGTTGGGCTGGTCGCGGTAGACCCGCTGAGTGAATCTACCATAACTTGCCAGGTGCCGACCGGAATGATGCTCTTTCTTGACGTTTTGAGCGCCGAGTGCTCTACCGTTGAGGAGGATCCGTTCTACGGCGGGAATGAGGAAGAAATGCGCGCCTGCGCGTTGAGTTTCACCATTTCCGACCTACAGGCATCTATCGATGGTTCCGAGGTTAAAAACTTGGATCAATACATCCATACCTCGCCGCTCTTCGATTTCACCTTGCCCGAGGACAATATCCTGTATACCGACGAATTGACTGGGCAATCAGTTTCGAATGGCGCCCACCTGATGCTCGCGCCTCTCAGCCCTGGCGAGCATGTGGTCTATCTTCATGCTTCCATCCCGGAGTTGGACTTCACGGTAGATATGAATATCGAGTTCATCGTCACGCGTTAGCACAACTGCCAATGACATCGCTTGTATTCGAGCCACAAATGGTGTGATTGAATAAGCCGAGGAAGGGCATGCTTGTTAGGACACTGTTGAGATGTTCTTCTTATCCTTGAAGGGAATTGAAGCAATAAAATTGCAACCAGGATAATCCAGTTGACCCCTCTCCTACCGCGAAAACAACGCTCCCCGTGCTTTGAAGCACGGGGAGTGCGGTATGATCGTTTATGAGAAATTTTCCTATTCCCGTACACGATCGTCCCACTATATGAAGAGTTTTACGCAGTTTTTGGCATCCTTGCCCCATATATGGGGGCAAAATGTAGTAGGTATTAAATGTGGTTCAATGTGGATCGAAACTTGTAACCATATACACGATATATGCCGCTCTGGACAGATCCGATTGTGATTATGAAGGTTGAGACAGATTGTTAATAGCGCCATTCACTTTCCCTTTATCAGTTGCCCAATCATATTTGCAGAGGTGAGTTGTCGTTCCTCATTGGTATTGCTCCTCTCTTCAATGGTCATTGCCCTCTGGAGCGGATGTACTCGCTCACATCCGCATTGTATATAAATTCCTCAATTGTGAAGATCGCCCAGGGACTTCCCATATCCAGCCAGGTGGCGGAGCCGACCGCGCTGATTTTCGAATCAGGCAGGGTAAGCCCCGGTTCGTTGCGCGTGATCCACAGGATTTTCGTTTTGCCCTCGCCCGCCTCACGGTAGCGCATGGCTTCCATCGTCTTGATCAAGCCAGTTTGTGGATCGAAGCGCACGACAAAGTTCCCGACCTGATCTTCAAACGGGACGAACAACAGCGCCGTGTTCTCGTCCACCGCCTCCCACTTGACCCGGGAATCGGTCAGCCAGATTGACGGAAACCACCCCGCCTCCGCCCACAGCGCTAGGTTCGCGCCCTGATTAGTATTCAGGTCGTTGTAATACGTTCCCATCGGACTCTCGAAGAAACTTTCCCCATCCAAATATCCTTCATTCACCTTCAGGAACGGAATGCCGAAAAATGTCGCTTCGATGTAATGACGGTAATTCTTGCCTGCCTCGTGGACAAAGACAAAACGCGCGGGCAGCCAGACCCCGAACGGACGAATGACCGCCCGTCCCGTAAACACCGCCGACTCGATCACGGGGATTTGATCGCCGTACGCGGCGCGATAGAAGCGTTCCACGGGCGCGGATAATCCGCTGGGAAGCGGCATCATTTTCACGCTTGTGCTGAGCGAAGTCGAAGCATCCGAAGTTGGAAGCGAGGGGAGCGGAAAGGCTTTGGGTTTTACTTGCAATCCCAGCCAGCCGATGAAGATCAGCGCGGCGAGGACGATTAGGATGATGTACAAGACTTTCATTCTTTCTCTTTCTATAATCAGTACTTCACGAAAGCGCGTATTAGGCGGTCTCTACCGCCGTATTTGCGTTAGAGAACGCAAATTACGCGGTGTTTTCGTGATGTACTGATAATAGACACTAAAAGTCTCGCGGACCTTTAGGGTCTGTGTAATTGAAACAATTTTATTGTGAACATGACCATCCATGCCACGAGCAGGAGTCCGCCAGGCATGGAGAATGCCATCGCCATTGTTTTCACGGACGGCGCAAAGGTGACCAGCACGATGTAAACGATCATCAACAAGTTGCCGAGGATGCCGACGTAGGCATTTGCCTTGCTGAAAACCTGCCCCTGAAGCATGACGAAGGACATAATCAAGGCAGAGAGAGTCGGCAAGAGGAAACTGAAGAATACGCCGAGGCTTCCATGCGCGCCGCGCGCCAGCAGGGCTTCGCCCGCCGCAGCCAGCAGGGACCTTTGCGTTTCGTCTGCGAGAACATACTTCCTGCTCAACTCCAGCATGGGCAGGGCGGCATTGTTGGCGACGAAGATCGCCGTGCCGAGGAGGAAGACGATAAATCCCAACAGGGCATACGGTTTGTTCGTCTTGCGGAGCGCGGCGTACAACGCGAAATAGACGGGGATGGAGATGAGTTGATTGACCGTGTTCAACAAGTCAAGGTGATACAAGCCCAGCCAGGGACTTCGCTGAAATTCCATGAAGCGATCCACGGCGGTTTGCGGCAATTCGGATAGATTGCCTCCCGTCGCGGAGCCGATGAAAATATCAGCCACGACCGCGATCAACGACAGGATGGCGGCGATCCCGCCGAGAAGGTAGATACTTTTCCATTTCGATTCATCAACCTTTGTTTCCATGTTTATCCTTTTCATTTCACCAGCAGCGACTTGAGTTCCATTGCCCATTGGCGGATGGCGTTCCAGTCGCGATGATCGCCTTCCTTCCAAACGCCGAACAAAACGCTCAGGCGAAACTTCAGGCGGTCGCCAAAGGACGGGATTTTGCCGATGTCCAATCCGCCCGCGAAGAGACCTTTGCTGACAGGTCGCACCAACGCGCTGACAGGATCGAGCCACGTCGCAACGTGACCGCGATATTGTTCGCCGTTCTTCATTGCCAGCGTCATGCAGACTAAAAACGCCGCGAACGGTTTACGCTTCAACTCGGCTTGATGGTCGCGTACCCATTGCACCGCTTCGGGACGCCACGCCGCGCCGTTGATTCCGCTCCCCGCCACCACCGCGTCATACGCGGACAGGTCTTTGACGTCAGACATGGGAAGCGCGTCCACGAGCAGCCCGCTCTCGGTCAGGGTGGAAGCGATTGCCTCCGCTACGCCGACCGTCCAGCCGGTGCGGCTGGTATACGTCACAAGGATTTTGTCATTCATGATTTTTACCCTTTCTTGCTTGCATCCCGTTTCCTCGCGCGGAAGTAAATGACAAGTCCCGCGACAAGGATGACGAGATCGAAAATCGTAATGAGCAGGAAACCTGTTCCCGAATTTTCCATGCCAAGCCCGACCTGGGGTGAGCTGTCAAAAAAGAGCGGCAGGTTGGAGTGCATGAGGAAATCGAGAATCCAGTGACTGAAGACCACTGCTCCGAGGAGCAAGCTGGATCGGCGATCCCGCCAAACCAGTTGGGCAATGACCGCCGCCAGCGCCGTCCAGACGACGGACATAAACAGTCCGTGCGACCAGGGATTGGAAACGGCGGACGCGTATTTGACGCCCTCTGTGAAACTTGTCGTCATGGCTACTTTTTGTTCCAGCCCAACGGCGCTGAACGCAAAATAGAGCAGGTCGTTTGTCTCCGAGGCCGCCAGATATACCCAGAGCGGGATTTGGGGCGCGGCGGGCTTGGCGGCGAATCCCGCCGCGAGGTGACCTATGCCTGACATGATTTATTTCCTTTCATGCGCTGCCGCGCCCCAACTGGAACAGCCTGCGCGCGATCAAAATATCCCAGACCAACAGGAACAGAACCGAGAAGATCGAGATGTACATTCCAACGACGGGAATGTACAAGCCAAAATCGAAAACGCTCGACGCAATGCGAAGATAGGCTGTCGTTTTGCTGAAGACATCCGTTTTGAGCATGACGAGCGAAATGATGAGTCCGCTCAGCGAGCCGAGAACGTAACTCACTTGAAACGCCGTACCGTGAAAGACAGCCAGCAGGGTTTCTCCCGCAGAGAGATAGACCGCCCGCTCGGCGTCGGTTGTTGCGGCGGCATAGCCATTGCTGATGGATAGCATTTCAAAGGCGGGTCTCGCAACGATGAAGGATATGATTCCGATCAGACTGAGGACAACGTAGATGGCGGTAAAAGACGGGCTGACGCGCCGAAGCAGAACATACAACGCCAGCGTGATCGGAAGCGATAAAAACACGTAGACGATCATCAGCAGTTCGAATTCGATCAGCCCGATGATCTTGTTGTGTTGAAACAGCGCGAACCAGGCAGACGCGTCGCCTTCGTAGGGCGGCGGGGCGCTCATAAAGACGATCATTTGAACGATGATGATGCCCGCCATCATCAAGGCAGCAATCCCGCCCATTTTGAAAAGCGGTTTCCAGCCGTGTTCTGTTGTCATCATTGATTCACTCCTTCTGTTTCATGTTTCCATAAAACATCACGCTTGCGATCAGACCGAGCGCGGTCAACGTGCCCCAGAGCGGAAGTTCGCTGGTCTCGGAGATTCCCGCGCGCACGACGAGTATCGAATTGATTGCAAGTACAAGCGTGTACAGCGGTCCCTTCACGTTGAGAATCCCCGCGATGACGTAGCCCCACGGTTTGCGCTTCATCATCCAAACCGCGCCGAGGACGAGCCAGGGGATGAGCAAAGTCAAGTCCAATGCAAAGACGACGTTGGTGGGATGTTCCGTGATGGTCACGATGGCGGGAACATTGTCAGTGAAGATAAAGCCGATGGACTGAATCAGGTATACCAGTCCCAGCCCCGAAGCGACAAAGAGGAAGTAGCCGCCGATCCACTTGACAGGCGCTTCTTTCCTGACCTGTCCGCTGATCCCGTTTACGTCCAGATTCATCAACCCGACGATGAGCGCAAAGATCGAGAGCGCGAGCAAAGCCGCGTACACGAGGAAGAACCAGTTGAACGCCGCGCCGAAGAGGTAGAAGGCGTAGTTGTAAAGCATGTAGTCGAGCGCGCCCATCCAGATCAGGTAAGACCCTAAAGGTCTCTGAAGACCTTTAGGGTCTTTACGAGTGGACACAACCATTGCCGCGACGAGAATCGGAACCGCGAGAAAGAGCGTCACCGCGTCGTTGCCAAGCCAGGTGGTTTTGACGAAAGCGTTGTCGCGGTACAAGCCGTCGAGGAGCAGTCCGCCTGCAGAGGCGAACGCGGCGAGAATGGCGATGAAGATGGAGAGGATGGTTACGGGTTTGAGTTTTGTCTCAGGCATGGGATGTATCTGTCTTGGGTTTCCGTAGAATCATTTCGATGAACGAGCGGTCGAAATCGAATTTGAACAGATAGACTTCGGCAACGATCAATCCCAGCCAGGGGAGTTGCAGCCAGTCCAACGGTGCCATGCCAGCGAGGAAGAGCATGGTTCCGATCAGACCGATCTTCACGGATTTGTGTTTGTGGAGCAGCAGCAGTCCCATTGTGATCTCGAACGCCATGACCAGCAGACCGAACAGGAACGGGCTGATGCTCACGACAGGCACAACCAAGTTTCGGTAAAGAGGAATCAACGCGCCTTCGGCGTAGTCAATGTAGGCTTGCGGGTTGCCAAACGTGAACGAGCCGTTGACGCCCAGCGCCATGAGGAGGAAGAACGCACCGAGGAAGATACGTCCCGCGTTGGGCTTGGCGAAACAGAGGATGACCACGGCAAGAACGAAGATGATACTGACGAGCATGGGAGACATGATTCATTTCCTTTGAAAATCTACAGGTGTAGTCGGCGTTCTCTTACGCCGACAGGGGCGTTGCTTCGAGTAGTTTCTTTGCGCGTTTGTTGGCAAACCAGATCACAAATCCCATCAAGATCAAGGCTTCGAAGAAACCCAGGCTGGCGATCAAGGGAAGCGGCAAGCCGTCTTTTATCAGCGTGACCAGTTGCCCCATCGGCTGGAAGATGGGCCACAGGATGAAGATACTTTTGGTGATTCGGAAGGCGACCGCGTACATGACGCCGATGAAGAACAGGAAAACCATTTCGCTGGCGGGCATACCGTAACCGATGTGATAGAGAGAGTAGAGGATCGAGCCGAGCACGATGGCGGGGATGATTCCGAAACAGTCTTCGAGACGAAGCAAAACCCAGCCGCGCCAAAAGATGGCTTCGAAGAGTCCGATCGTCAGCGCCAGCGCGATGAGCGGCAACAGGTTTTCAAAGGCTGGGATTTGCAGTCCGCGATAGGCGCCTGCGAATTGAAGCGCGGCGAAGATCGCCTGGAGCAGGATGCTCAACCCCAGGCTTTTCCACGTCAGCCCGAGATCGGAGATGGGGCGCTTGCGGACGGCAATCGTCCAGTAGAGCGGAATCCCGATCCCGAAAATGGTTGCGCCCAGCACGGCGTACAACCCAAAGTAAGGCATCCCACCGCCGACCGTCGAGCCGACGATGAAGGTGGCGGTATAAAGCGTGACAACAACTAACACCCACGAGACAGCGATAGCGATCAGGTCTTTGTTGGGTTGCCAGCGAACGGCGAAGATGGTTTTTGGGGTTTCCATTCTCTGTTTCATTTTCTCTCCGAGTTGGATTTGACTTTATATAGACCACTCGCTATAATACCTGTGCTCCCCCAAATCGAAAGGTGACAAACATCATGTCTACTGCACGCGAAAAGATACTGAAAACCGCCAGCGAACTGATGGAAAAACAGGGCTACCACGGCACCGGGTTAAATGAGATCATCAAAAAAAGCGGCGCGCCAAAAGGATCGTTGTATTACTATTTCCCCGATGGAAAGGAACAACTCGCCAGCGAGGCAATTTTGGAGGCGGGAAGGATCGTCTCGGAGCGTTTCCGCGAACGGACGGCGGCTGAGCCGAACGCCGCGCAAGCCATCCGCGACTTTTTGTATATGGTGGCGCAGCGCATGGAGGAGACGAAATTTTATACAGGCTCCACGATGACGATGATCGCCATGGAGACTGTCGCCGAATCGAAACGGATCAATCAGGCGTGCCAGCAGGGGTATACGATGTTGATCGAAGCGTTCAGGGACAAATTGCTTTCAGGCGGCATGGAAGCAACGAGAGCGGGCGATATGGCTGAGATGATCGTCGCGGCGGTGGAGGGCGGGATCATTTTGAGCCGCACGTATCAGGACGCGAATCATCTGAGGCGGGTCGCGGATCATATCTTTCAGATGTTGAGGTCGGACAAGATATAGCCCCTATTATTCAGCCTTTCGTATTTAGCCTTATGAGGAGTTCGTCGGTAATAAAGACCACCCCCCCCTTTGTTTTCAGCAGGGGAGTTGGTTGACTGTTTTTTTATGTGCGTACCGCCTATGCTCGTTTTCTGAATTTGTACCCGTATACATGATTTATACCTCGCAAGGCAGATTATTGTGGAGATATAAGGGCATTCAGAACTCTTGGTTGAGTGTAAGGCACAAACTGCACAGGTATGCGAATGCTGTCGCATTCTGTTGTGCATAGTACTGTTACTTGTAGCACCCGTAAGACCATAATATCTGAATCTCTCTGATACCTGCCCCGGCTAAAAACAATCAGGATCGAGTTCGGTTTTCTGCCAGGTAAGTAAGAACACGAATGCTGCTCAATGCTGATGAGTATCCTGCTCCATGCTCACATTGGCTGGTCAGCCGCTTCTTCCATCATCCGCTGCGTTCGAAGGGCGGAAGGGTGACAAACAGATTTCCGTCTTCGATTTTCGTTACGAATTCATCCAGTGGACGCGGCGGGGGACCGCTGATGTTTTTGCCTGTGATATCGAAGTGTCCGTCGTGACAGGGACTGATGTAATGCTTTTGATCAGGATGCCAGGTTACCCGGCATGCGAGATGGGTGCAAATATCAGAAAAAACACGCACGTCCTTCTCGTTCTGACGCAGTACATATACGCCAAAACTCAGCCCGGTCCTTTCCCATCCATTGACTTTGGTGCGCGTGAACTCGAAAAGTGTGGGAATCCCGATTGGATAATCTTCGAGCGCTCCAAGGGGAATGGAGTCCGTATCTTCCTCGGCGCGCAGGGAAGGCGAGAGCAGATAGGCAACCGACGGAATCCCTATCAGCGCTCCGATCAAGCCGCCGATGGCTGTCACGGTTGCTTTGATGAAGTCGCGGCGGCTGATTTGATTTTTGTTCGGGATGGACATGATGACTCCTCGACAGCATCTACCTCAATTCCCACTCAAAGATGCGTGAAGGAGCATCCAGGTTGAGAAGGGTGAGTGTAAGTTTCCTCTGAGGATGCCGAAATAAATTCCCGCGATGAACGTCGAGCCGAGCAGGAAAGCGGCAGGAGGAATGAGGTAACGTTTCATAACGATCTCTTTTCTGCCGATGATAGCCTCTGTCTCTCACGCCGTCTTGCGCCAGATTGCGGTTGCGGCGATAGGCGTTTTGGCGTATGCAGAAAACCCCGTCGGGACCTCATGAAGAATATAGGCAATATTGCCTATATTCTCATGCGACAATTGGCTCTGGAAGTTCCATGTCAGATTGCCTAAACTTGCTCACGAAAAAGAATCCAAAGGAGAAGAAGATGTTCAGGCTTAGAAAAACCCACATTGTTTTGATTGCCGCCGCTTTATTGTTGACCGCCTGTGGCGGCGGGCAATCAGCCAGCGATACAGGGGAAGTCCAAATCACCCTGACGGATTTCGGGATCGAATCATCGGTGACGGAGTTCAAAGTTGGAGTTCCGTATCGCTTTGTTGTGACCAATGCGGGCGCGGTCAACCACGAATTCATGATCATGGCTCCGTTGACGGAAGACCAGATGGGCATGGCAATGGACATGCACGAATTGGACGAAGCCGCCCTTGCCATGATCGCGGAGGATGAATTGCCGCCCGGCGCGACGGCGACGCTGGAGTTCACCTTCGCGGAAGCGGCGGGAGAGGGGTCTCTCGAATTCGCGTGCCATACACCGGGTCATTATGAAGCGGGCATGGAACTACCGATCGTCGTCAAATGATACGCGCCGCCTCGTTCCCACATCGGTAATACACGGGCTGAAACAGGCGTCAAAGTATCCGACGCCTGTTTTAATTTTGGCAAACGAGGATAACGCATGAGTTCAAAAATAAAAAGACAACAGATACGGGAACGCCAGCGAAGGCAAAGGATCACAACCAGTCTCATTTGGGGCGGGATTGGAGCGGGTTTGCTCGCGATCCTGGGATTCATCGTCTGGCAGGGAGTCCGCCCTGCGGCGGGAGAATCCGTTCCCATTATGACGAGTTCGCCGCACATTGCAACGGACGCCGACCCCGGGCAATACAACTCCGATCCGCCGACATCGGGACTGCACTACGCAGACACACTGCAGGCGGGCTTCTATGAAACGAACGATTATCAGTATCCTGCCGGCTATCTCGTCCACAACCTCGAGCATGGATACGTGATCTTATGGTACAACTGCGACCTGCTTGATGAGGCAGGCTGTGCGGAACTGAAATCGCAGATCCGCTCCGTCATGGACGAACTCGGCGGTTTCAAGATGATCGCCTATCCGTGGAATTCGATTGACGTTCCCGTCGCGATGACCTCGTGGGGACGCCTGCAACGTTTTGAAACTTTCGACGCGGAGCAGGCAAAAGCCTTTTATCGCGCCAACCTCAACAAGGCGCCTGAACCGAACGCGCCGTAAAGGAATGAAATGTCGGTTGTCATAACGAACGCCCGCCCAAAACGATCCATCCTTCGATGGATCAGTACACATTGGTTCGAAACCTTCCTGATCGTCTATGGTTCGTGGGTCTTCCTGCCTTTTCTCGCGCCGCTCCTCATGCAACTCGGTTGGACAGGCGCGGGAAAGGCTGTCTACTTTATTTATTCCTTCTTCTGCCACCAACTGCCAGAGCGTTCGTTCTTTTGGTTTGGCAAGAAGACAATGTATTCCCTGGCAGAAATTCAAGCCGCGTGGCAGGATACGATCAATCCATTGATCCTCCGTCAATTCATTGGCAATGCGACAATGGGCTGGAAAGTCGCCTGGTCGGATCGCATGATCTCGTTCTACACCAGCGTCTGGCTGTTTGCGTTGCTTTGGTATCCGTTCCGCCGCAAAGTCAAGCCGTTGTCGTGGTGGGGATTCGCTCTCCTGCTTCTGCCCATCGCGCTTGATGGCGGCACGCACGCCATCAGCGACCTGGCGGGCATTGGACAGGGCTTTCGCGACACGAATCAATGGCTGATTATATTGACGGACAATGCCTTCCCCGCGGCGTTCTACGCGGGCGACGCGCTTGGCTCGTTCAACTCATGGATGCGCCTCATCACCGGACCCCTGGCTGGACTCGGCATCGTCTGGTTTGCCTTCCCTTACGTCTTTCGAGCACAAACCCATAATCAACAACTGGATGAGATAAGTTATGCCAAAGTCATCGAACAGATCAAAACTCAAAATCCGCGTGCTTCTGGCGGATGACCACCACATCGTCCGCGCCGGGATTCGCCAACTGCTCGAGAGCGCGGGCGATTTGCAGGTCATTGCCGAGGCGGGCGACGGGGAAGAGGCGCAAACGCTGATCCAAAAACACAAGCCCGATGTCGCCGTGCTGGATATCCAGATGCCCAAAGCCAGCGGCATCGAAGTGACGCGCTGGGTGCGCGCCCATCTACCCGAAGTGGGTGTTCTCATCCTCACTGCCTACGATGACGACCCGTACGTGATGGCTGTTTTGCAGGCGGGCGCCAACGGCTACGTGCTCAAGACCGCGCAAGCCGATGAACTCATTCAATCGGTGCGCGACGTGAACGAAGGCAAGTCCACGCTCGACCCCGCCGTCACCCGCAAACTGATGTCAAATCTCTTCAAGAGACCCGAGAAGACCATCGCAGAGGCATTGACCGACCGCGAACTCGACGTGTTGCGGCTCGCCGCGAAGGGCTTCACCAATAAAGCCATTGGCGTTCAACTCGGCATCAGCGATCGCACGGTGCAGGGACACCTCGCGCACGTCTTCGACAAGATGCAAGCCGCCAGCCGCACCGAAGCCGTAATGCGCGCCGTTTCGCTCGGCTGGATTTCACAGGATACTGGTCAACCATTAGAGGAATGAAAAGACTGCGCGCCGCGCTTCCCTTCCTGCGCGGCTTGACCGTGCAGTTGTTTGTCGTCACGGTCCTGCCGCTCACCCTACTCCTGCTGCTGATCGCATTCGGCAGTTATTCACTTCACCAGCGGGACATGCGGACGCTGGTGGGTGAACGCGACGCGCGCGCGGTCCAATCCGCCGCGGCTGCGCTCGAAGCCGAGTTGCATCATCGCATGGCAGGCATTTCGAGCCTTGCCGCATTCGCCGATTCGTCCGAGGACTTGACATTCGAAAAAATGCTGGCGGACTCGAACGATCTTACCTCCGATTTCGACGGCGGCGTGGCTTTCCTGGAATCGGACGGGGGGCTCATCGAGGGCTCGGGAGAAGATGAACTTTGGAACTGGATCATCCAAAATTCACACGGCGCCCGTCTCGCCTCTGCTTCCGACCCCTTCGACTTCGCTCAGGGTAAGCCCGGGCCTGTTCTCTCCGACCCGTTCCTTGATCCAGGCTCGAAGCGTACCTTCGTCATTATCTCTGCGTATTCCCCCTCCCTTGACATCATCGTGGCTGGAGCGTTCTCTCCCGAATCGCTCGCTACGCAGACTTTGTCCGTTTCGTATCCTGTTGATGGTCAGGTCACGATCTATCTCGTGGATTCATCGCGCCAGGTGCTTTACGCCAGCGGCGAAACTGCGGTTCAGACTCTGCCCAATGACCATCCGGGACTCACGGAGGCGCTGCGCGGTGAAAGCGGGACGCGTTTCGTCCAGGTGGGCGACAGCGAACACGTCGTTGCCTACAGCCCCATCGCTTTGACAGGCTGGGCGCTCATCACCGAGGAGGCGTGGCAGGCGGTCGTCAACCCTTCGCTGCAAGCCACGCAAATGACCCCGCTGGTGATCGTGCCGGCGTTCATCCTGGCTTTGGTTGCCTTGTGGTTTGGCATAAGGCAGATCGTCCAACCTTTGCAGCGCCTGGAATCCAAAGCCGCGGCGCTGGCATGGGGTGACTTTGAAGCCATCAGGGAATCTGTGGGCGGCATCTCCGAAGTCCAGCACCTGCAAATGGAGTTGACCGAAATGGCGCGCAAGGTTCGAGCCGCGCAGGAAGGTTTGCGCGACTACATCGGCGCGATCACCTCCGCGCAGGAGGAGGAACGCATGAGGCTGGCGCGCGAACTACACGACGATACGATCCAGGCAGTCATCGCGCTCAAACAGCGCGTTCAACTCGCCCAAAAATCCGTCAAGACCCAGGGCGGTCACCAGGCATTGAGTGAGCTCGAATCTCTTGCCGAACAAACCATCGAGAACCTCCGAAGACTGACGCGCGCCCTGCGCCCGATCTATCTTGAAGACCTGGGGCTTGTCACCGCGCTCGAAATGCTGGTGCGCGAAACCAGTCAGACGAATCCTCTGCAAGTGGACTTTCATCAATCGGGAAATGAGCGCCGCCTGCCGCGCGAAGTCGAATTGGCGCTGTATCGCATCGCGCAGGAGGCATTGAACAATGTGGTGCATCATTCCAAAGCAAAGCGCGCATCACTATCCATTGCATTCGAGAAGGAGATCAAGTTGGAAATTACGGATGATGGCGTCGGCTTTAGCGTCCCAAAGAGCCCCACCGACTTTGCGCCGGGCGGTCACTTCGGTCTGCTGGGGATGAGAGAACGGGCTGATCTGATCGGAGGCAGGCTCGAGGTCCGGAGCGCGCAGTCCCCGAAGGGGGAGGCGGGTCAAGGCACGCGGCTGGTCGTCCACGTGCCGTTCCCGTCTCGTCATCCCCGCAGAAATAACTGAATTTCGAGTTACGGCATAATGATAAGTTAAATTGCCTATCATTCAATGGGGGATTTGGCGCTATGCCTTGAACGCTCCTCTGTCTATACTGTAACAAAGGAAATACGGAATGAGCGCCCTGATCCCTTTTTTGACTCTCGACCAGACTTGCGATCAGGTTCAGGCATGGGTCAATCAACAGTTGACCCGCGCTGGCTTTCGCGTAGTGCAAACGTTCGACCTGCAGGTCGCCAGACTAGCTCACCCGGATTGCGCCTGCCCAAATCATGGCACGGAGGATTGCACCTGTCAGATGGTCGTTTTGCTCGTGTATCGGAAGCGGGGCGAACCTGTTACG
>JAANMU010000751.1_pt1 | contig 35712 bp, 26 predicted proteins | sample 7279701 | NCBI WGS metagenome assembly JAANMU01 (sample SAMN14094539, study PRJNA606508) | bioreactor metagenome | isolation source: A lab-scale SPAN reactor treating ammonium-rich wastewater day 57 | place: Ireland: Galway | collected 2017-03-13
GGATTCTGGTCGGTGGACGTTGCGCCGTCGCCGAAGTCCCACTGCCATGTGTCGATCTGGCCGGTCGAGAGGTCGGTGAACTGCACGTCGAGGTTGTTCACCGTGAATGTGAACGCGGACGTCGGCGCGTCGGGCAGCGGAGCCGTGACCGTAACGTCCTGTCCGCTGCGGTCGTTACCACCGGCATTCGTCACCGTAAGGCGCACGCGGTAAGTACCTGCCGCGGCGAAGGTGTGCGTCGGGTTCTGTTCGTTCGAAGACGCCCCGTCACCGAATTCCCACGCCCACGAGAAGATACCTTCGCCGGTCGACTGATCGGTGAGCGTCACCGTCAAATCTTGAACCGAGAAACTGAACGCAGAAACCGGCGGGGCAGGCGGAGGGGCCGTAACTGTCACGGGCAGGCTGAAGCTGTCCGCTCCACCCGCGTTCGATACGATCAGCTCGACAGTGTATGTCCCTGCGGCGGCAAACGTATGCGACGGGCTAGATTCGGAAGAAGTCTGTCCGTCCCCGAAATTCCACGACGTGGAGTCGATCTGGCCGGTCGACGTGTTCGTGAACTGTGCGGTGAGGTTATCGACCGTGACTTCGAAGCTCGCTTCTGGCGCGGGCGGCAGCGGCTCGGAAACCGTCACGCTCTGTGTCGCTTCACTCTGTACACCATCTTGCGAGGTGACGACAAGGCGCACCTCATACGTGCCCGCCTGACCATACGTGTGCGACGGATTCTGGTCGGTGCTGGAGCCACCGTCGCCAAACGACCAGTTCCACGATGCCAGATTGCCTGTAGAACGATCTTGGAACGCGACGCCAAGCCCCGGCGGATCGGTGAGGTTGACCACTTCAAACGCCGCTTGCACACGATCCGTCACCGTGATCGTGCGCGTCGCGCTGCTCGCTGGGCCACCGGGGCCGACCACGGTCAGGATAACCGTGTAGGTGCCGTTTTCCTCGTAGGTGTGGAATACGATCGGCTCGTTGGTCGCCAGCGACTCGCCATCGCCGAAGTCCCAGTTGGACTGGATGTCGTCGCCTGACGACAGGTTGTTGAACTGAACATCCAGCGGGGCAGAGCCTTCTTCCGGCGACACGTTGAAGTCAGCACTAGGCGGCGCCAGCGGACGGGTCACGCTGATGTCGGCTTCAGCGGTGTCGGACAGTCCATCCGGGCCAAGCGCCGTGAGCCGTACCCGGTACGTTCCGGGGCTGGTGTAGGTATGCGTTGGAGCCTCGGCCTGATCGATCGGCGTCCCGTCACCAAAGTCCCACCGGTAGCCGGACACATCGCCGCTCGTGAAGTTCTGGAACGTCACGATAAGCGGTGCATCGCCCGATGTCGGGTTGGCGGTAAAACGCGCCTCAGGAGCCTGCGGCGCACGCGTAACCGTGACCGTGCCCGTGAGACTCGCCGTGCCGCCCGGACCATTGACGGTCAGGCGCACCGTGTACACACCCGGATTCACGAACTGATGAATCGGGTTTTGGTCCGTGCTGGTCGTGCCGTCACCGAATTCCCAGAGCCGCGATGTGATTTGGCCCTGTGATGTGTCGGTGTATTGGATCGACAGCGGCGCGATACCGCCGGTGTTGGTCGGCGTGAAGTTCGCCTGTGGCGGCGGCACCTGCGGATTCGAGACGGTCACGACACTGTGAGCGCGGCCCGTCCCACCCGGCCCGCGTACACGCAGCGAGATATTGTACGTGCCTTCTGTCGTGAATACCTTACGTGGGCTGCGCTCGTTGGACGTGGTGCCATCACCGAAGTCCCAACGCCAGCTATCAATCGTGCCGGTGGATCGATCCGTGAACTGCACGGTAAGCGGTGAAGGCCCGCTGACCGCACTCTGTTCGTACATCGCGACCGGCGGATTGGTGTTGACGGTGATGATCTGCGATACGTTCGACTGCCCACCCGGGCCAACCACGGTCAGCTTCACTTCATACTCGCCAGCCGCGCGGAACACATGCACCGGGCTGATCTCGGCGCTGCTGCTGCCATCGCCGAACGACCAGTTGTAACCGGAGATTTGCCCGGTTGAGCGATTGGTGAACCGGACAACCAGCGGCGCCTCGCCGGAGGTGCGATCTTGCGTAAAGGCGGCAATCGGGCGGGGAATCGACGGGGTATGGGTCGGCACCGGGGTCGGAATCGCATTCTGCACACGGATGTTGTTCACGACCGTCTGCGGATTGCTGCCGTCGCGCAGGTAAACCCGCAGCCGAAGCTGGTAACTGCCGTCCGGGATTGTGTTCGTCGACCAAATGCCGAGAACACCGTTGAGCACCGGGAATTGGCGCGGGCCGCCAATGGCGTACCAAAGATTGCCGGGGTTCGGATCCGGGCCGTATTCCAGTTGATACTGCAAGAAGTTCGGGTGAATGGCCGACCCGAGCACCTGCACATTGCTGGTCACCACGTTGCCGGGGATTGGCGACAGGAGTACGATGCTTATCGTCGACGGTGTTGCTGTCGGTATCACAGAAATCGCCGTCGGTGGAATGATCGCAATTGAAGTCGGCGGCCCAACCTGTGTAAGCACGGGCAGCGTCGTGACACTTACGGACGTCGGTACACTGCTCGTGACCTGCGCCGATAGGGTAGGGGTAGAGGTTGGTACGGGAGTGAGTTGAGTCTCTTCCGGGCCGCCCGTTAAGTTACATGCCGCTGCCACTACGGCAAGCGCGGTCAACACGATCAACACTAGAACTCTTCGAGTGACCATAAGTGTGTCCTCTCAAGGCGGATTCGTAGACTACCCATAGTAATATGATAACGCACGCCAAGCGAACGACACGACAGCGGGCTGACGGTTGACCTATGATTGATCTTCAATTGGGCGGCTTTGGCGGTTTTGACCACAGCCTATTATCATTGATGGACAGACGCATCGCGCCGGCAATCACAGTGGGCTAATTCGCAGTGTCGACCGTTCGAAACTTAGCACGAGGGTTGCTCGTTTTACTCACGATACTCGCCACAGTCGTTTGCGTAAGCATCGTGAGTTCTGCGCGTCTGAGTGAACCAAACGACGTGCAGCGCACGATCCTGTACGGCGTTCTCATCCTGTTCGCGTATGCGATCCCGGTTCAACTACAGTCGCTCCGGCTGAGCGTCGGTCACGTATTCGTGCTCGTTGGGTTGCTCAGTGCCAGCGGTAGCGGCGTCGACTCAATGATGATCGCTGCCGCCATCTCCACCTTGATCGGCACTGCCGTTCACTTGACGCTCATGCAGCGGCGCGATACGAGCGCATTGCGAGATTGGCCCAAGTTGGCAGCGCCCACCGTGGGCGTTATCTTGAGCGCCTACTGTTTTGTCACACTCTTCCGGCAGGTCGCGGGGATTGAACTGACGGCGCCGATCAGCACGGTCTCGGCTGAGCACTTCGGTGCCCTGATCCTCTCTAGTCTCGTCTTTCTGGTCGTCTACTCCGGCGCGTACCTACTGCTCAGACTGGATGCGCTGCGCTCAGATGAGTCGCTGATCCGCGAACTGCCGCCGATCGTGGTCGTGCTGGCGCTTCCCCTTCCGTTAGCAATCCTTGGGGGCGAGATCGCAACACAGCTGGGAACCATCGCCGAACTCGTATTTGCGTACGGCGCGATGCTCATCGTGATCGCGCTCAGCGGGCTTGGCCGAGCGGAACAGAAGCTGCGCGATGATCTCAAGGTTCAGCAGTCGCTGGCCGTGCAGAATACGATGCTGGTGGCCGATCAGGATTCGCAGATCAACCAGATGTCGCTGCTCAACGAGGTCGTCGCGACGCTCAGCGGGACGCTGTCTCCGGACACGCTCGTCGATCACATTATTTCATGCGCTTCCGTGCTGACCGGCGCGGCGGGCTATGCCGTGTATCTGAACTGGAACGACCAGTATCTATTGGCGCGGGCGGTCGGCCTTGCCGATGTTGAGTTTGCAGCGATCCCCGTGCCCTTGGTGTCACTTCAGCCAGACGAGGCCGATCGTTTCGACGCACGTCCATTGATCGTCTCGGACATCGCCAAAGACCCGCGCGCTGAGATGCTTCGGAATGCCGGGATTCATCGCAAGCAGCGATCCGTGATCGAGTTCCCGCTGGTGGCAGGCGGCGCCGTTCTCGGTGTACTCGCGCTGTATTTCACACACTCCATCGATCCTAACGACCGCCGGCTTGAAGTCCTCCGTGCATTCACGACGCAGGCGGCGCAGTCACTGTACAACGCCCGGCAGTATGTCGAGGCCAACGAAGCGTTCCAGCGCAACGCAGAGCGCCTGATGACACTGGCGGTCTTGAGCCGGTCGCTGTCATCCTCGGTAGACGTCGGGAGCATGTGCGAGCAGGTGCTCGACGAGGTGCTATCGGTGACGGATGCCGAGACCGGTTTGCTTGTGCTGCTGGACGACATTGCTTCGACGCCGCAGATCGGCGCAGCACGCGGCATCGAGGACGCACAGACCCAGTTCGCAAGCGTCATCGCGGCGCTGCGGCAGATCGACCCGGCCAGCGGCGCGTTTGTCATCCGGCGGGATATGCACACCGTCGGTATGCCGCCGTTTCTCACCGAGGACTCCAATGCGCTGTTGATCGTACCGATGGTGCAAGCGAGCTTCTTGTTTGGCGTGATCTGGCTTGAACACAGTTCGCCAAGCGGGTTCGGCGCGGAGGATATCCGGTTTGTCGAGCAGATAAGCAACCAAGCTGTGATCGCGCTTGAGAACGGCCGCATGTTCCAGCGACGGGAAGCGGATCGCGAACGGCTCGTCCGCCTGCTGGACACCATGGTCGAAGGCATCATGATGATCGACCGTCAAGGGGACGTTGTACTGGCTAACCCACGGATGTCGATGGTCGGGCTGGTGTCCGAGGATCTGCTCCATACGAATTTCCTTGAGCTTCTCGAAGTTGAAGGTTTGATGTTCGCCGAGCGTGTCGGTTTCACATCGCGCGAGGAAGCGGTCGCCTTTGTGCTGCACATGGACTCGTATACAGAACAGCACGAGGCCACAACGTACAATGTCGCACTGCCCAATGGTTCCCAGCGCGCCGTAGAACGCCGAATCGTTCCGGTGAGCAGTTCGGACAGGGCATCGCTCGGCTTAATGCTGGTGTTCTACGACCGAACCGCGCAGCAGGAGCTTGAGCGGTCACGGGAAGAACTCACCAACATGATCATCCACGACCTGAGAAGTCCGCTGACTGCTGTAACCACCAGTCAGCGTCTGCTCAATGAGATGATCCCGAAGGAGAGTCCATACTGGTCAGTCGTGGAGTCCGCGACCGGGATAAGCCGCAGGGCAGTCAAGAAGATTCTCAACAGGGTGGATTCGCTGCTCGATATCGCGAAGATGCAAAGCGGCGGCATGCTCGTAGAACGCAGGAGCACGGACTTTGGAGAAATTGCGCGCTCGGTGATCGAAGAGCTTGCGCCGCTGGCAAAAGAGCTTGACATCGAGGTTGCGCTAATCGGCGACGGAGACATTCCCAATATCGACGTCGACTCCGACAAGATTGAACGTGTGATGCTCAACTTCATCGACAACGCGCTCAAATACAGCTCGAAACACTCTCAGGTTTCGATTCACTGCTTCCCTCACGCGGAGGCTGATGGGTTCATCCGCATTGAGGTGCGCGATCAGGGGCCTGGCATTCCTGAAAACTACAAGTCGCGCCTGTTCGACGGTTTTGTGCAGGTGGAGGGCCGCCGAAGCGCACGGGGAGGTGTCGGTCTCGGTTTAACGTTCGCCAAATTGACGATCGAGGCGCACGGAGGGCGTGTATGGATTGAGGATAATCCGGGTGGGGGCAGCATCTTTGCGTTTACCTTGCCGACGGCATCCACGCCACAACACACAGCGGTTTCCGAACAATGATATGGTTGTCATGACACTGCCGATCGAAGCCAGATAGGTGCGACTGATGAAAGTCTTAATCGTTGACGACGAAATGGTGATTGGCGAAGCGCTTTCGACCCGACTGCGGAACGATCACTTTGAAGTCCAGACACGATATAACGGTCAGGACGCGTTGAAGACCTATGAACTTTGGGGGCCTGATCTCGTCGTGCTTGATATCGTGATGCCCGGCGAACTTAGCGGCCTCGACGTCTGCCGGCGTATTCGTGACTCATCCGATGTGCCGATCATGCTGATGTCTGCACAGGCGATCACCGAGGAAGACATTGTCGAGGGGCTGCAGGCCGGCGCCGACGAGTATTTGGTCAAGCCGGTGCGGCTGAACGAGTTCTCGGCCCGTATTCAAGCCCTTCTCCGACGCGCATCGCCGGTGTCGGCCGATTACGACGATGGTTACTTGAGCGTCGATCCGCAGCGGCGGCACGTGCGGGTGCAGGGGAGGCGTGTCCACCTGACGCCAACCGAGTTCAAGCTCTTGATCGTCCTGCTTGAGAACGCAGGCCGCGTGGTTCATCAGCGTGATCTGCTCGAACAGGTTTGGGGGCATGAATACATCGACGACAAGTATTACCCGCGCGTATACATCAGCCAGCTGCGCCGCAAGATCGAACCAGACGCCGGAAGCCCGCGTTATATCCTGACCGAGCACCGCATCGGTTATCGGTTTGAGAAACATCTGCCAAAGTGACGGTACGGCAGTTTAGCGGATGATTGACTCCACGATCGTCACAATCGTCCTTGACGGCGTGGTGCTTGCACTCACATTCTCGTTCGTCCTGCTGCTGATCTGGCACAACCTGAGCAAGCGGCACATCGCGCTCTTGGTGACGCTGCTCGCGCTGGTCGTCGCGTGGAACCTCGGTTCTATCATCACCAAACTGGCCGATCAGTTCGCCCTCGGCAGCACTATTGTGTCGGCCGCTGCCGTCGTACACGATGCGGGTTTCGCTGCGTCAAGCGTGGCGTTCTATGCGTTTGCCTCGTCGCTCACTGGAACGCGTGCCGCGCCGCTGCTTCGCGCCGCGTGGCTGGGCATCGGCGCGGTGGTCATCGCACGGTTGATGTTCTCACCGCTGGTGCTCGTCGAATCGGGGCAGACGACCGCGCAGCTCTCTCCCTTGCCCATGCTGCTGTTCTTCGCCTACAGCATGTTTGGCGTGTATCAACTCTTCGCGAATCGGCGCAAGCTGACGTCGCCCACGATCCTGAGCGGTGCAGCGTTGTTTGTCGTGGGGCAGGGCTTGACGTTTGCGAATCCCGCGCTCGGGATTGTCACGATCTCAACAAATCTATGCTCCGGTGGCCTTCTCCTGATGACGATTGGCGTTATCCGGCGCGAGATCATCCGTCCTCTCGCCGAACGCGAGCAGCAGATCGCCGCACTGCACAGCCTGAGCAAAGAGATCGCCGGACAGCCACAGCTTGACGAGGTACTTGGTCAGATCGCGCTTCAGGCGACGAACTGGATCGGCGGCGATGCTGCCGGCGTCTTTCTGCGTGATGACGACCAGTTGTATCTCGCGGCGACATACAACCTGCCGTCGTCTTACCGTGGCTTGAAGATGTCAATCGACAATGGTGTATGCGGGCAGACCGTCCGATCGGAAAAGGCGCAGCTTGTCGAGAACTACAGACGCGACTGGCGCTTCGAACCTGATCTCCCGCTGGCGGATCACGCCTTCGGCTCATTCACGGCGGTGCCTCTGACGTATCAAGGTTCGGTTGCCGGCGTGCTTTTCGTCGTGTCAGGTCATCAGGGCCGTATGTTTCGCTCAGACGACGTATTCCGGCTTGAGCTGCTTGCGCCACAGGCAGCCGTCGCTATCGCGTACAGCGCACTTCTCGATCAACAGCAGCGACTCCTGCGCCAGATTGAAGCTAACAGCGCACAGCTTGAGTCGCTTTTACTCAGCACCGAAAATCCCGTGATAGCGGTAGATCGCCGCCTGAACGTGCTGTTTGCAAACCCCGCGGCCCTGAACCTCCTTGATGTCGAGCAAGACACCGACGTAAGCAGGATCCGAATTCCGGCCCAGTATTTTCCGCCGTCGCTCAAAGCATTGGCGCGCGATTTGCAGTTGTTCAAGGTTCACGAGTACGAAATCGGCCTCGATTCGGTCACGTACCAGTGCCACGTCGCACGACTGGGCAAGATACGCCATGAAGGGTGGGTCGCCGTCATGCACGATGTGAGCCGGCTCAAGGAACTTGATCGGATGAAGGGCGAGATGATCCGCATGGTCAGTCACGACCTGAAGAATCCGCTGATGGGCGCGATGTTGAACGTCGACCTTCTACGTACACGTGAGGACGCGGCGCTGAACGACTCACTCGATGCGCTTGATCGTCAGTTGGATCGCATGGATCGCATCATTCGCGGCGTGTTAGACCTTGAACGGATTCGTACGGGGCGGCTGCAACGGCTGCCTCATGAGGTGTATCCGATCGTGACGAAAGTGATTCAAGACCTCGACCGGACTCGGCTGGACAAGGGAGTATCTATCACCAATGCAGTCGATCCCGCGTTGATCCTTGAGGTCGACGGCGATCAATTCGAACGGGCCTTATCGAACCTCGTCGAAAATGCGATCAAGTTCTCAGAGCAGGGCAGCAGGGTCACAGTAGAAAGTGAGGTTCGCGAGTCTGATCGGCAGATCGCGATCCACGTGAAAGACACAGGGATCGGGATACCGGCTGAGATTCAGAGTCAAGTTTTCGACCGATTTTTCCGCGGCCGGCAGCGCGGCTTCGAACACGTCAGTGGAAGCGGCCTTGGATTGGCGCTGGTCAAGGCGATCATGGAACTGCACACCGGTGCGGTCTCGCTGAGAAGCGTAGAAGGGCAGGGGAGCTGCTTTACCTTGCTTTTCGGGATGACGGAAAGTGCGCGGCTGACTTCAAGTGAACAGTCCGGGCGGGCGCTTGGCCCGCCCGAAACACGCGACTAAAGCGCGAACATACTCTGCATCTTGATTCCCAAGCCCATATCACCCTGAACCTTCAGTTTTCCCATCATGAAGGCGTTGATGACCGAGGTCTTTCCAGCCGCGACGTCAAGCCACGTATCCGCGGTCGATTTGATCGTGATCTTGGGGTTCTCGGCAGCGCCTTCACCGGCGACCACCTTACCATCGGCTACTTTGACCCAGTAAAGGCCGCCGTTTTCGCCGCTGAAATCAAACTGAATGACGGCGTCCACGCCCATCGCCTTGTCAGGCTTAAAGCGTGCTACCATCTGCTCGAACACGGATGACAAGTCAGTCATCTTCACTGGCTCCTAATCTGTCGTTCCAATGATTGCTATAACGATGCGGGTAGTATACTCGCAAAGTCCGCGCCACCCAAGACTGACGCGAGGATGATGTGATGCGTGTATATCTGCGCATTCTTACAGTCGTATGGTTGCTGGCACTCAGTGCTTTGACCGGTGCACAGGACGCATCCGATCTGTTTGGGCAGGGTATGATCGCATACATCGGCACGGATCATAACGTCTATATTCTGCGGCCCGGAATCGACGAACATCCAACAGCGCTCACCTCGGACAGCGCAGGCAATCGGCGGTATGTCTTTCCGACATGGTCGACGGATGACCGACTCGCGTTCTTCTGCTGCGATCTCACGTTTTCCGACAATTTCGTGTTGCAGGTGTTCGTCGCATCATCCGACCTGACCGCGGCAAAACTGCTGTATGAGGCGGAGAACGAAGGTTATACCTATGCCTACTGGTCACCCAGCGCCTGCGACGAAGGATCGATCTGCCGTGATCTCGCGGTTTTGGTGACGCGGCTCAGCGACACGTTCAAGGTGGAGCTGATCCGGCAGTCTGATGGGGTGGTATCGGTTCGCACGGCAGGTGCCGGCGCGCCCTTCTACTTTAGCTGGAACGGCGACGGGCATCGGATGTTGTGGCATCGAAACAACCGGCAGGTATCACTCTTCGACACCGCGTCCAGTGCAGAAGCGAGCGATCTTTCCGTCGTGCCAAACGGGTTTCAGGCGCCAGCTTGGGCACCGACCGGGGACAAAGCCGCTCTCGTTCTCGCCGAGGGGCAGACGCAGACGAATGCCCTCGTTATCATCGACGGAGACAGCCAGACCGTTCTCGTGCGGGGGATTCCGCAATTCGTGCGGGGATTTCCCAATACAGTCGCGATGAGCTGGTCACCAGATGGAAAGTACATCGCATATCGTGCGGTGAACCGGCTTGGGGCCAGCACACTGCTCGTCGTTGATGTCGAGACGGCCCAACTTACGGTAAGTTCTGATGATCTTGACGTCCTCGCCTTCTTTTGGTCGCCAGATAGCAAAAAGATCGCCTACATCACGCCGGGAACACAAGGAGAACCAAGCGCAAACGGCGGTATTGTGACCCGGATTCAGGACGCGCCGGCCCCTATCTTCACGTGGTCAATCCTTGACGTTGAAAACGAGACCGAGACCGACCTTGCGACCTTCATCCCGACATCGAGCATGTTGTATTTCCTCGCCTATTTCGACCAGTTTTCACAGAGTCACCGGGTTTGGTCACCGGATGGGCGATACCTTACGTATGCCGAGCAGGTCGAAGGCGCTCCGTCATTAATCTCCGTCCTTGACACACAGTCAGACCGTCCAGTAGTTTGGAACCCGGCACACGGTGAATTCTCGACTTGGAGCTTCAATTAGCCCTTGAAACGTGTTGCATTTGGATTGATCGTCCTTCTCGCTGCGGCCTGCACCAGCGCGCCGGAGTCACGCGTTGTCTTTGTCACGGCGACACCAAGCATCATCCCCCCCGACGCACCGACAGATGCTCAACCTCCAGTCGTGACGGTTGGCACAGCTGATCCCGCCGATACGGCGGCCACCTTGGCAAGCGGAGGACTTCAACTCGCGTCCGCTTCACAGGAAACGCGTGTCCACACCGTGAACGCCGGTGAAACCCTATTTGCCATCGCAGAGCAGTACGAAACGACCGTGGATACCCTTGTTGAACTCAACCAACTGGAGAATCCAGACCTCTTGTTCGTTGGACAGCAGCTGCGCGTTCCCGGCGGGCCAACCCTGATTACGCCATCAGTTCAGCTCTTGCCCGTGGGCAGTCTTGTGCGCGGCCCCGCCAGCCCACGGCAGTCAGCCGGGTTGACAGCACGTTTCTCCGGCTACTTCGCTGGCCTTACAGAACCTGTCGAAGACCGTACGGCGACCGGTGATCGCGTAATGCATTCGCTGTCGGCGGCACAGATCATTGACCGGGTGGCTGTTGAAAACAGTGTCGATCCGCGCGTGCTGCTGGCGACGCTGGAATATCGAGCCGGGTGGATCACGCAATCAAACCCGGCTAACGTTCGTGAGCCACTCGTAGACATTGAGGACTCGCTTCCCGTCAACCGCACCGGTTTGTATCGGCAGGTCTCATGGCTCGCCAACGAGTTGAATCGTGGCTACTACCAACACAAGTACGGCGATCTAACAATTCTCGAGCTTGATGGTGGCATACGCCTCCAGATCGATCCCAGTTTGAACTCCGAAACCGTGGCGATACTGCGCGCCCTATCGTTGGGTAGAACCGCTGCCGACTGGTTAGCTGACGTCAGCCTGTCGGGTTGGTATGCGACATACATTCAACTTTTTGGTGAACCTCAGTCGATAGATGATGCACTCTGGATACAACCTGTAAGACTGGCGCTGCCGTTTACACGCGGGGAGACATGGCTGTTCACGGGCGGGCCCCACGGCGGGTGGGGTTCAGGCAGCGCGTGGTCTGCGCTCGATTTCGCACCGCCGGATGAGTCGAACGACGACCTGTGTTACATCTCGGCATTTCCGGCTCGCGCCTCAGCCGACGGGGTTATTGCGTATCGGGATACCGGAACGCTGATTCTAGATCTCGATGGCGACGGTGACGAACGCACCGGATGGACACTGTTCTACCTGCACCTGACCACGGACAGCATGCCTCCACTGGGCACCCGCGTCACGGCCGGTGATCCGCTCGGTTTCCCCTCGTGCGAAGGCGGTGTATCGACGGCGACGCACCTTCACATCGCCCGCCGGTACAACGGCGAGTGGATCCCTGCGGACTGTTCGGCGTGTGCTGGCGGTTCTGCGTTCAGCTTCACCTTAGGCGGCTGGGAAAGTGTAGGTCTCGCAGGTCAAGAATATCAGGGCAGGCTCGTCCGAGGTGTGGACGAGCGTGTAGCAGAACAAACTCGAACTGATCCGATCAATAGAGTTACCCATGACTAGAAACCCCTCATCATCAAAGCGGTTTGCCGCGTTTGCGACCGCTTCCATGGCACTTTTGCTGCTGGTTGGGCCAGCCGCGGCGCAGGCAGAGCCAACACCGATTGTCGTACAGCTTGCGACGGCCACGCCGCTTCCAGTGCTCGGCGCCCCTTCGCCGACGCCAGTTGTCCCCGATCCAACCGCGACCGAAATTGGGCCGACGCAGATCGAGGCGCTATCGAGTGTCAATGTACGTGCAGAAGCTTCGACCGAAGCGGCTCGCCTCGGACTCATCGTCCCCGGTGAGCGATATGCGGCGACCGGCCGCTATTTCCGTTGGATCCAGTTTCGTTATCCTAACTCGCCGTCTGGTTATGGGTGGGTGTATGATGAACTCGTTCAGATCATCGGCGATCCCAGCCTCATCCCGGATTTGTCCGTCTCACAGGCCCCCACCGATCCGCTTGTGGCGGCGGCAACTCAGACAGCAGCAGCAATCGTCTCGCAGCCCGGTGGCGATCTGACCGCGACGGCGAACGCGCGCGTGCTATCCGGCCCGGTCGGCGTTGATCCAAACGCAACAGCAGCTGACGTTCTCGTCGATGCTCAGGGAATCGAACGCCTCCCGACATTCACGCCTGTGCCGAACATCGACGAAGACATCGCCGCCGCGTCCGTTCAGCCCACAGCCACGACCGAGCCGTCGCTCCTGCCGATCGCACTCGAACCGGGTGGGGTTCCACCCCTAGTGCCAATCGTCGTCCTTATCGGTTCCGGCATGCTTGGACTGATCCTCAGTTTCCGGCGGCGTTAGCCGGATGTGGCATTGAATCACGCGCGATTGTCCGTATCATTGCAGCCATTCTCCGTTACAAGGTTGCATCATGTCGTTTTCGCTCGATGGATTCAAAGCGCATCTGTCTGCTGCCGGTTACGTTCATCGTGATACGCCGCTGTTGGAACGATCCGATCTTTACTCGACAAAGGGCGGCGACCGCGTAATCTCGCGCCTGCTGACGCTCAATCATCATGGGGTCGAATACGCGTTGCGCCCGGAGTTCACCGCTTCCGCCGTGCGCGGCTATGGTGCTGCGTCTGACGCTGTCGTACGATGGCAGTTCAGCGGCCCGGTATTCTCGGATCTGTTCGCAGTCGCGGATCGTCCGTTTCAGCGTGAGAGCGTTGGGGCCGAGCTTATCGGTTTCAACGGGCCGGGTGCGGATAGCGAGATCATCGGTCTGACTGCGTCGGGTTTGCTTGCACAAGGGATTTCCGACTTCACGATTGCAATCGGCCATGCGGGCCTATCGCGGGTTCTCATCGAACGCTTCACGACCGATCCCGAACTTGTCCAACTCCTGCTTAACCAATGTGACACTCTCCGGCTTGAGGACGGATTCAAAGTGGCAGTTGGCCGTGTGAACGATTATTTGGCTGTGCGTTCACATGAAGTCCACAGTGTGGAACCAGCGCTTGAGTACATTGATGCACGATCTTCGGATGCATACATCGCCGGCCGGCGGCGGCGGGATATTCAGGATCGATTGGCGGAAAAACGCCGGCGCGCGGCGAGCGCCAGCGCCGTTATGAGCGCGCTGGAATTCCTCGCTGAATGGGTCACGATACGTTCAACGGCGTCAACCGCACTTGCACAGATTTATCAGCTGGGTGACGATAACCCGGCGGTTGCAGGAATCGCCGCCGATTTGCGGACGACACTGGACTTGCTCGATGTTTACGGTATCCCATCTGGCGCGATCCTCCTCCAGCCGCATCTGAACCGGATTTGGGAGTATTACAGCGGCATCGTGTTTGAGTTCCAGTCAGCCGATGGATTATCGTTAGGCGGCGGGGGCCGCTATGACGGGCTGGTGCGCCTGCTCGGTGGGAAAGAATCGCCGGCCGTCGGGTTTCAGCTCAATGTCGACGCACTAACAGCAAAATACGGGGTGTCGGCCTCAAGCACGGCGGTGACCCATGTACAGGGATCGCGTGCCGCGGCCCCGAACCTCGTGTGGTGGGCGTGTGCGCTTCGAGAGCGTGGCATCACCGCAGTCCTCGATGAGTACACGCCAGATACGCAGATCGGCGCTGACCATGCCGTGGTGATCCATTCCGAGTCGGGTGACGCCATGTATGCAGGAAGCACCTATACACGGACAGATATTGAGGAATTGTGCGCGGCTATTGTTGGACACAAATCGCATGGATGATCGCGTTCTACTAGCACTTCCCAGCAAAGGCGCCATCGCTGAGCCAACGCTGAACTTCTTGCGTGACGCCGGACTGCGAGTCGATAAGCCTAACGAGCGGCAGTACGTCGGTTCAGTGCCGGCGATTTCGGGCTTGTCGGTGCTTTTTCAGCGTGTGAAGGACGTTGTGTATAAGGTCGCAGACGGCACGGTGCAGCTAGGCATCACCGGATTAGATGTTGTACGCGAGAACCCGAGCGATGAGATCGTGCTGCTGCATCCGGAGCTTGGCTACGGTCATTGTCAGCTTGTCGTCGCGGTGCCTGAGGACTGGGTTGACGTCACGACCATGACGGATCTTGTTGAGATCGCGTCCGACTTTCGCCGCCTGTATGGGCGGACGATGCGTGTAGCAACGACGTATGCGCACATGACACGGGACTACTTCCATGCGCGCGGCCTGCATTACTTCACCCTGGTGAAAGCTGAAGGAGCGATTGAGGCGGCGCCCACGATCGGATATGCGGATATCATCGTCGATCTGGTTCAAACCGGGACAACCCTGCGCGAGAATCATTTGCGGCCGCTTTCAGACGGCACAATCGTTGAGGCGCAAGCGTGCTTGATCGCCAACCGCACCGCTTTGAAAAGCTCGCCTCATGCGCTGAAGGTCGCACAGCACATGCTTGAGTTCATCGACGCGGCGCTGCTTGGGCGACGGTATCGTCAATTGACCGTCAACATCCGCGGCATCAGCCCGGAGGATGTCGCGGCGAAGGTCAGTGGTTCGGAACTTACGCGCGGGCTGCGTGGGCCGACCATCGCGCCGATTTTCGGAGTCGCACAAAGCGAGCAGGCGGACTCTTGGTACACGGTGACTCTCAACGTTGAAGCGCACCATGTGCTGGAGGCGGTGACTCATTTGCGTTCCGTGGGCAGCTCCGAGATTGTCGTCAGCCCGGTCAACGCGATCTTTCTGAATGAGAGTCACAGCTTTCAGTGCGTCCTCAACGAACTGGGCCTAGCGTAGATCGTCTGAAATCTCTGCGAGCAGGCGATCCAATCGCGAAGCGCCATCCGCGGTCTCGCTGCCAAACTCCACACAATGCGACAGGCCGAGAAGAGCGACCTCAGGCCGAAACGTCGTCAGGTTCATCGTCAAGAGCGGACAGCACATGAGCGCCAACCTGAGACGCTCGGCCCAGCGCGGAGACAGACTACCTTCAGCATGCAGCCGGTGAACGATGGGGCGCAGGCAGTGTTCAATCTTGCTTGACCAGAACACCGCACGTAGTGGATTCAAGCTGTAGTTATGGGTGACGATCCACGTGTCACCCGTAACATCGAGGTGAATCTGAAGTGTTTGCGCTTCTTCGTCAGGGAAGTACATCCACATCGCATACGCGTTGTGATACAACGGTTTGACGAGGTCGAGCAGCGGATCATGCCGACCGGCAAACGCCGGGTCGAAGTACGTCAGCCCCCCGGCGGAGTAAAAGACGTTGCCATTGTGTGCATCGCCATGTCCTATGATCGACGGCCCGGATTGAGCAGGGTTGAGCATAGCAATCGCGCGTGTTACCAGTTCTTGCAGTGTCGCCGTGAATTCATGCCCATTGATGACCCAGCGACGGGATAACAGCGTCGCGGCGTCAACTGTCATTCCGGGGACATGAACCTGTACATCAACGCCATAAAAGCGATCGAATCGGCCGCCCGTTAACCGATGCCAGAAAAGTTGGTGGATCGGCGCACTCTTGTGCGTCTCCGCATCGACGTAGGAGAGCGCGTCACAGTAGCGCTCGTACAACGCACGATCTTCTGCCGCTTGTGCATCACCTAAGGCCCGTGCCAATTCGCCATCAAAGTCCTGCCGGCGTTCGATATCGCGCGCGATGTCAAACACGGGAGGATCGTGGATGATCGGATATACCAGAAGCTGCTGCCCGTCGCGTGTCGATGAGTACAGCGGCCGAATCACCGGATAGGCTGCATCCGCTAAAAGCGCAGCGTTGTAGTATTCGCTGATCGCGCTGTCCTGTTCCACATGCGTCTTAAAGAACAGGCGCCGGCCATCAGAGGCCGTCAGAAATCCATTGAACGAGTTCAGCGACGTCGCTTGGGGACGCAGTTCCAAACCCGTTACCCCCAAGTCAGGAAACAGCCGGCCAATGACATCGAGAAGCAGCGCTTCCGCTGCTGGTTTGTCCTCGAACTGAAGGCGTTGAATCCGGACGAGCGCTTCCGACCCGCGCACGCCTAGAAGCCCATGATCTCGTTACGCTTGCGGATCGCCATCGCATGCGCAGGAAAATCTTCGTAGTCCGCGAGTGTGGCGACGGCCTCACGCAGCGCGTCGTATCCATCGCGCGAGAGGTAGCCGATTCCCGACCGCTTCAAGAAATCCCAGACACTTACCGACGAGTACGTCCGCGCGAACCCGCCTGTGGGGAGAATGGCATTCAGGCCAAGCGCATAGTTCGCCGCTGGGATAGGCGTCATCGGCCCCAACAGTATCTCGCCGGCGTTCTCGATACGATTGAGCGTGACGAACGGCTCTGCGGTAAGCAGTTCGAGGTGCTCAGGCGCGTATTCATTCGTGAACGCAATGGACTCGGCGAGGCTGTTTGTGAGCATCACGCCGCCGTAACTTCCCAGAACCTTCGTCACGAATGCGCGCCGCCATTCCGGAAGTTCAGCGATGTAGCCGGGAAGTAGTTCAAGGACTGCGTTCGCGACCTGCTCGCTGTGCGTGACGACCAGCGCTGCCGAATCCGGGCCATGTTCTGCCTCGACGAGCAGATCCAAGGCGACGAGACGTGGGTCGGCATGCTCATCGGCAAGAATGATCGACTCACTTGGGCCAGCCGGCAGTCCGACGTCGAACGTGCCGTACAATAGGCGTTTCGCGGCCGACACATAGCTGCTTCCGGGGCCGACAACCTTATCCACGCGAGGTAGGGTGGCCGTTCCGTAGGCAAGCGCGGCGATTGCCTGCATGCCGCCAACCGCGTACACCTCGCTCACGCCAGCGACCTCTGCGGCTACCAGCGCGGCAGGATCGGGTTTGCCATCCGGCGCAGGGGGTGTGACGACCACGACCCGCTTTACGCCAGCAACGATGGCCGGAACGCTCAACATCAACATGACGGATGGAAACGCGCCTTTGCCGCGCGGCACATACAGCCCGACGCTCGTCACGGGCGTCACTTTTTCACCCGCCATGATGCCCGGCTTCACCTCGGTGAACCACATCGGTTCGGGCATCTGGTGCTCATGAAACTCGCGAATGTTGTCATGCGCCAATTCGATCGCGGCGATAACGTCCGCCGGAACTGCTTCGCGTGCTGCCTTAAATTGCTCGGCCGTTACCCGAAGATTGGCAGCAGTGAATTCAGGAGCATCGAACTTGCGCGCATATTCCACGACAGCGTCGTCTCCGCGCTCGCGAATAGCGGCGACGACCTGCTGGGCGAGGGGAAGCAGATCAGCGATATCTTGCTCCGAGCGGCGCATGACCAACGCGCGCTCTTCTGCACTCATGCTGCTCAGTCTCAGCATTTTGATCATGGGTGTGTGTGTCCTTGTTTGAATACGCTGACGCAACGTGTCAGCTCCATTGGATCGACGGCCGCATATTCTGAGCGTAAGGTTCGATCCGCGACCGATGCACGCGCACGTCTTCCAGCATTCCCCGAACAACTTGGGTGAGATGATCGTGCGGTTCATAACCGAGCCTGACAAGATGTTCCCGATCGGGTTGATAGAAGTGTTCCTCACGCTCTGAACGTGGGTTCGCGAGGTGTTCGATCTGCGCCGGCATGCCAAGCGCGGTAGCTTCCTGCTTCACGACGTCTGCGAGTGCCGAGATTGAGTAGGTGTACTCGAACTGATTGAAGACCCGATACTCGCCGCGATTGGGAGGATTCAGCAAGGCGAGTTCGAGGCAGCGCAACGAATCGGACAGCGGGAGAAATCCGCGCGTCTGCGAGCCAGACCCATAGATCGTCAAGGGGCAGTCGATCACGGCCTGACAAACAAACCGGTTGATGGCCGTTCCAAAGCATTCGTCAAAGTCGAGGCGCGTTGCAAATCGCTCATCTGGATGCGTGCGATCGGTGCGTGTCCCGTAGACGACCCCTTGCATGACGTCGGTAATACGCAGCCCCCACGTCTTCGCGGCGAATAGCGCATTATGCGAGTCATGCACCTTGCTGAGGTGGTAGATACTGCCGGCTTGTCGGGGAAAAGGGAGGATATCCTTGCGCCCACGGTACTCGACCTCGAAGAAGCCCTCCGGGATCGCGATGTTGGGCGTTCCGTATTCTCCCATCGTGCCGAGTTTGAGCAGGTGCGCGTCGGGGCACGCCGCCCTCATCGCCCACAGCAAGTTCAAGCTGCCGATCACATTGTTGTGCTGCGTGAGCGCGGCGTGTTCAGCATCGCGCATCGAATACGCCGCCGACGGAATCTCGCCGAGATGTACGATCGCGTCTGGCACCATCTCGCCGAGGATCGCCACAAGACGTTCGTAGTCGAGCAGGGACGTTTCATAGAACGTGATCGGTCGAGAGTAGCAGGCTTCGAACGCGCTGGCGCGGTCGGCCCAGTCGGCGATGGGAATGGCTGAGATTGACCCCATTTCCTGCACTGCCTTTCGGCGCAGGAAATTGTCGACTCCGCAAACCGTGTGGCCGCCTGCTGCGAGCCACTGAGCAAGCGGCCATCCCAAATAGCCGTCAATCCCGAGGATAAGTACGTTCATCGCGCGGTTTACGCGTGCCCAATACGCCTAGTTCGGCCGGAACGAGTCGATATAGCCGCGCCGGGCAAGCAGTTCGGCGTTCTGAATGCTTGAGCCGGCCGCGCCTCGAATCGTATTGTGCGACAGCGCGAAATACTTGTAGCCCAGCAGCGGACAGTCGCGAAGGCGGCCGACCGCGGTCGCCATGCCCGCGCCAATCATCCGGTCACGACGCGGCTGTGGACGATCGTGCTGTTCCAGATACACCACCGGCAGGGCAGGGGAGCTAGGCAAACTCGCGACTTCGGGACTTCCCCGGAAGCACGCCCACGCCTCACGGATTTGCGCGTGTGTCGGCCGTTCCTCAAGCTCGACAGAGACATGCACCAGATGGCCGTCAAGCACCGGCACACGCGTACAGGATGCGCCAATCCGCGTATCGAGCGGCGTGATCTGCTCGCCGTCGAACGTACCCAGCATCTTGAGCGTTTCGGTCTCTAGCTTTTCCTCATCGCCGCTCACATACGGAATGACGTTGTCGATCATATCCATCGACGGGACGCCCGGATAACCTGCGCCGCTGATCGCCTGCTGGCTGACCACGTGCACTCGTTTTACACCGAACTGCCGGAGCGGCGCCAGCGTCATCACCACCGGCATCGCGGTGCAGTTAGAATTCGCGATCAACGCCCCTGTGCTCCAGCCACGTGTGGCGCGCTGCCGATCAAGCAAGGCGACATGGTCACCATTCACCTCTGCAAGCAGTAAGGGAACGTCTGGAGCCATCCGATATGCCGACGCGTTTGTGCATACGATCTTGCCTTGCGCCGCGAGCTTCGGCTCTAGTTCGACGGCAGCCTCTTTGGGAAGCGCGGAGAAGACCAGCGGACTGGACACCGCACCGCCTAAAAGCTGCACGACAAGTTCTCCAACACGCGAGGGAGGGCCTCCATCAAGCACCCAGTTAGCCGCCTCACGATAGGGCTTGCCCGCGCTGCGCTCTGACGCAAAAAGTTCACGCACCTCGAACCACGGATGATCCTCGAGCAGTTGGATAAATCGCTGGCCGACAGCGCCTGTCGCGCCGAGAATTGCCACCGGGAGCTTACCGTTGTCCACGTGATTCCTTTCTCACAGGATACTGATGAGGTTAGATACCGACTGAATCGTTCCGCACGGCGGGATAGCTGCCCAGCATCTTCACAAACGATGCCCGGAAGAGCAGCTTTGCGAGGACTTCCTGACAAGCGGCGTCCTGCCAGTACCCCTCGAAGTCGAGGAAGAACACTGGTTCCCACGGACGATTGCGCCTCGGACGGCTTTCGATCTTGGTCAAGTTCAGGCCACGGCTGGCGAACTCTCCGAGACAGTCGTACAGCGCGCTGGGACGGTTGCGGGTGGCGAATACGAGCGAGGTCTTGTTGTACTCACCACGTTCCGGGGCATCATGGCCTAACACGAAGAACCGCGTGAAGTTGAACTTCACATCTTCGATGTCATGGTCGAGCGCCGTCAGACCATACAGTTCGCCGGCAAGTTTGCTGGCAATCGCGGCCGTGCCTTGTTCGAGTGTACCGGCAAGCTCACGCGCCGAGCCGGCGGTATCATACTTGGGAACCGCCTCAAAATTGTGGCGGCGCAAATACGACTCGCATTGGGCTAACGCTTGCGGATGCGATTGCACACGCTTGACATCCTGAAACGTCGTGCCTGCCGGTGCAAGAAGCGAGTGATGAACGTGCAGAATAATCTCCGCTTGGATGAGTAAATCGGAGTCCATCAGTAGTTCGTATGCTTGGCTTACAGCTCCTGCAAGCGCATTCTCTACGGGAAGCACAGCCAAATCAACACGCTGCCGATGGATCGCGTCGAACACGTCGCCTAACAACGGGCAAGGGACAGTCTGCACGTCGTCGCCAAAATGCTGCCGAATTGCTTGCTCAGAGTAGGCGCCGTGAACTCCTTGGAAGGCGACTTTCAGTGACAATCTACACGTCCGTATCTGTGAGGGTAGGGAAGGCTACCCGGCGGTAAGCGGGGTCATAGTATCAGGCTGAGGGAAGAATTTCAATCCACTTCGGTCAAAGTGGACATACGCTCCAATTATGATTGACGTTTCATTGCGTGCGTGGCTACAATTGCCGCAGGTAAGGGATTGAGAGGCGTACCCCATGGTCGACTTTTTCACACCGGATGTTGAGTCCGAAGCCAGCAGCGCAGATGCCCCGATGCTCATTGTCACACCGACGGCAGCCCAGACCGTACGCGACCTGCTGGTACAGCGCCAGATTCCAGATCATGTGCTGCGGGTATTCGTGCAGGGCGGTGGCTGTTCGGGCATGCAGTACGGTATGGCCTTTGAAGCCGCGCCAGAATCATCGGATGTGGTCGTGGAGGTTGAGGGTACACGATTTGTCGTCGATCCGATCAGCATGCAGATGCTTCAGGGCGCAACGATCGATTTCGTTGACAGTTTGATGGGCGGTGGATTCCGGATCGAGAATCCCAACGCCGTGTCATCCTGTGGATGCGGTCACAGCTTCCACACCGCAGACTCCGACGATGACTCCGGTGAATCGTGTTCATGCGGCTGCGGGTGCCATTAGTTTCGACAGTTCGTTGACTCAAACAGCAATCGGCACGAAAACCTGTGATGTTGGGATTTTCGTGCCGATTTGTTTTGGAGTACCACATTACTCCTGATAATGTCTCTTATCACAGACAAACCAGTGTTTATGGGCCTATGGACGAGTATCCGATACCTGCGTCAGATGCCACCACAGAAATTGTCATTAAAAATTCGCGCTTCATCAGCATGATTAAACGCTGCGATAGCGTTGAATCTGCGCGCACGGCGATTGCGGAGATCAAGAAGCAGCATCCCAACGCGAACCACCACGTTTACGCATTTCGGATCGGATCAGGCAATTCGGTGCAAGAAGGTCTTTCGGACGATGGCGAACCCTCTGGCACCGCCGGCCAGCCGGTCATGAGCGTCCTGCGTGGCAGCGCAATCGGTGACGCACTTATCGTCGTCGTTCGCTACTTTGGCGGCACAAAGCTTGGAACCGGCGGACTCGTACGCGCATACACCGAGTCCGCCGCTGAGGCTCTCAAACACTGCGCTACGATCCTCAAGGTCACGAAGTCCCGCGTTACCATAGAGATCGGCTATGCGCAGTTCGATCGCATCCAGCGCGTACTCGCAGAGTACGGTGCGGAGATCATGGACACCCGATTCGAGCAATCCGTCACATTGACTGCCGAGATCGCGACACGCGGTGTAAATAACCTGATCGACGCACTCCGCGAATCGACCGGCGGGTCAGCACGTATAGACATGGACTAATCCGTATCGTCAGCGGCCATGTCACGCGTAAGCTGCACCACCTCTTGATTGTACGGAGACAGTGTGTGGGCTTGCCGCAAGAATACTTTTGCTCCGTCAACATCACCCAGCAAGTACGTAATGCGGGCGGCACGCACAAGGCTCGGCACATGTTGCGGATCAGCGGCAAGCGCCCGCTCGACATAATCAAGCGCCACCGAAAGATCCTCGTCGTCAATCAGCAAGTCCGTAAGTTCGTTCAAGAGCTGCGGGACATCACCAACCTGCTTGTGGGCCTCTAGCAGCACCTCCAACGCCGTGGATGGTTCTTCCTGATTCGCGTAGGCCCGGGCCAGCACGATATAGCCTTCCAAGTAGTCGGGAGCATGTTCGACGAGCCATTCGAGACATTCCAAATCGCGTTCAGTCGCCTCGCGCCCTGCTGCGATACGGTCGGCAAGCTCGGAAAAAAGTTGTTCAGCCCCCCTACTCTCGCTGTACGCCGCGATCAACTGAATCTCGCCACGCTCCGGGCCGCTTTCGCTTAGTTTGGCAGCCGTAAGCGCGGCTTGTTTCGCCTCGCTGAGATGGCCGGCATGATACGCCGCAAACGCGTAATTTCGCCATACGCGGGCGCTGGCTTCCGGCATGTTTGCCGCCTGTTCCGCAGGTACAACAGCACGTTCGAAGTCGTCGCGGACAAGCAGCGCAGAGAGCGCAGCATCGGCCAGTCTGCCTGCCCTATCCTCTTGCGATAGCCGCGAGAAATACTCCCAGACCACCTCACTATCGACATCAACGGCGCCTTGAACAAGCAGGAACAGTGTCGTGAGACGATCTTGCTGGTCTGTGGACGCGCGGAGTGCACGCTCGAGTGCTTCAAGCGCTTCAACGTCCGCCTCGGCGCTCCCGTCGCCGAAAGCGGACTGATCGACCACCTCTAACTCATGATGAGCGATCAACTGCTGCCCGTAGGCCCGCAGCAGTTCCGGATCATCAGGCCGCTGTTCGAGCGCGCTTTGAAGCGTAGCGATAGCCAAGTCGGGCCGCCGCGCAGCACCATACACCCGTGCAAGCGCCAACCATGTTGAGACGGGAGCCATTTCGACGCCTTCGACGGCTGCTTCAAGCAGTTCGATCGCGAGCCGTATTCCTCCGCGCTGCGCTAAACTCGCCGCGACCCAGTCCGCAGCCGAACGCCAGTGTGGCAGCGCCATCACATCTTCCGAAAGTCGCTGGAGATCGACCACTTCAAACCAGTCCGCGACGTTTAATGCCGCCGCAATCACGACGACCGTCTCGGCTTCAGACAGCCCCAGCTGTGCCTCTTGAATAAGTGCGAAATCGCTTCCTAAGCCTTGTGCCAGCGCCTCCTGATTCACGCGGAACATCGCGGCAACGTGCTGTATCGTCGCCTCAGAAATGCCCCCGTCGGCAGCCATATCCGACGATGCACCATCGCTGCTTTCCTCAGCAGCGGCATAACGCGCGATCTGTTCAGCCGCCTGCATCAAGGAACGCAGCGTAACGCCGTCGCCGATTCTGATGGCTGCGACCTCGCGCGCTTCATCGAGATCCAACAGGGTGACAGTCGTGCCTGTCTCTGAATCAACGGAACGTCCACTCAGAACAACTTCATAGCTAACACCGGCCTCCTCAAAGGCGCCGCTGTCACCGCCAAGCTCCGCGAACTCCGATTTGAGCGCGGCCGGGATGTTCACACACGGCACAACCCGCACCCCCTCCAAACGTGCAGCCAGCGCCGCGATCGCGCACAGCACCCCTTCGGTCAAGGGATGAGATGTCTCCATCGTAGAAGTGGTGAACACCACTATCGAATCCGGCTGCTCCGGCCGATCATCATGAATCGCGACGGTCGCTCCGAAGATCGCCGACATATCGCGCCGGCCCAGCGGAGACTGGCCCCGCCAAGCATCACCCAGAAGCGCGGACACGTACTCCGCAAAACTCAGCATGTGCGTTCTCTTCCTTACAACAAATGCGCCCTGCCACTTACCGGCAAGGCGCATCCACTCACGAATGAAGTTCGATGTCAGTGTACAACCGGAATCGCTGCCGTGTTGCCCACTATCGTCACCAAATCACGCTGTACCCAGCCGTTGCCGATCGACGTCGCAACCTGAATCCACAAGGAATCTTCGGTGCGGCCAAGCACAGTCAACTCGCCCGGCCCCGGCAGCGTGCCTACAACGCCCAACGTGAGATTGGGCGCAGCGTACACAGTCAATGTGTAGCGAAACGTCCCGATGGGTTTAGCAGTCTCACCGGCGGTATCCCGAATGATCGGAAGGCTGCGCCCATCGCCGCGGAACAGCGCGTATTCGATATTCAGCCAACCCAGCCCGAAATCTCCGTGCACTTGATACCATACGCCGTCTGGAGCGACACCCACCACCGGAAGCCGCGTTCCACCCGGCACGGTTGCGACCGACGAGTACTGAGCGCCTGCGCCAGAGCGGATGTTGAGATAACCGGTGTTCACCACTACATACGGCCCTGAGACGACGGGAGGACTGATGAAGCCCCCCTCGCTTCGCCCATCGTCCGATCCACTGACCGTTGCCGATGATGTGCATGGGGGTTTCGCAACCGTATTCTCATCACGAACTGCGATTGCCGTCCCGTCGATCCAACCCACGGCCCCGCTCTGAAGTTCAAGCTTATACAGCTCGCCGACGCGATCCAGCAAGTAGGCTTCGTGATTGTTCGCCAACCCAACACCATCGGTGCCTGAGCCATCCGGCCCGCGCTGGAGCGTGACATCACGGGTCACTCTCACGATGGTGAATCCGCATCCGTATGGACGGAACAGGACTTTGCTCTGTTCGACCCAGCCCGCAAGTTGAGGATTAAATTCCAGTTTCACCCACGCAATGCCATCCGCAAAGGTTGCGTCGAGCACCCGATAGATTGCGCCATCAGATGCGTTCGCGTCCCCCACCCGAAGCCCGTTCTGAGCTGGAGTCAGGCGGATCGTGTGGCTGTCCAAAATGGATGCGCCCCACAACCGGCCAGAGGCGAACCCGGCATCCGCTGAACTGTCGTCTGAGCCTGTGGAGCCGGAGAACTCAGGCCGTGGCGCAGACTCCACGACCGGCGGAGCCGACACCACCGGCACGAACTCGAAGTTCCCGCGTGGCAACGTGAACTGTACGTTGACCCAACCCAATCCCGCCGGGGTGGATACTTGCAGCCACGATCCATCCGCCGAGATCCCCATGACCTGCAGTGTCGTGCCGCCGACCACCGTGATCAGGATGGTGTACTGGGCACCCGGGCCGGTGCGTACGTTCAGGAAACTGGTATTCACCACGGCAACCGGCGTCGCGTATTGAGCTTGCTGCTGAACCGGCGCGGCGGCCGCAGCGCCAACAAAGATCGCAAAGAACGCAAAGACCAACACTAGGCGCAACACGCGATGCATCATTACAGGCCTCCTTGCCCTTCCGATCCAATGCAGCTCGCCGTCTAACAAATGAAGACGGGAATTTACGTCTCTTGTGCGTAGTATAAAGATTGTTGTCTCGATGGGCAAATTAAGGCGTCGCGCAAGCGTAGTACAAACGTCGTTGGCGCGTGCCACAGGCGACATCCAAACATCGCTCATCTGTAGCTATGCTGAATGAAGTACACTGATCTCATGGATATCACAGTATGAACACAGATCAAATGCTCCGCATGTCTTTTGGTCGGCAGGCCCTCATCGCCACTGTGTTGGCGCTGATTTGGGCGGTTGGCGCGACAGCCACATTTGCCGACGACACGGTTGTCGACACATGCAGCGTGGGCGTCGACTGTGAAGACGATGACCTCGGATTGAGTCTAGAAGAAATCGAGCTTCATCCATCCCCGGCCGTGCAGCAGATTTACGCGGACGACAGCATCCTGTTCGACCGGCGGTATCGTCGCGTTACAGCGGCAACCCAGTTCTTCGATGCACCAAACGGATCCCCGACGGACGCGCTCGATTCGGGTTTCAATTTCGTCACGCTCACCAACGAGGAAGGCGGCTGGGCGCGAACAAGCAATGGGAAGTGGCTGCCCGGCGATACGCTTTCAACCGAGGTTGCTACATCGAGGTTCGCAGGCGTGCGCCTCACTGGTGATACCCTGCCCTATCCGGTTGCGTGGCTTCTCGTTCATGTGCGCCCCAGTATCACACCCGGCGGCCCGAACAACAGCGATGTCCCGGTTCTCCTGCGATACACAACCGTCTACCTCTACAATTCTGTGCGCGTAGACGATTGGGTCTGGTATCAGATCGGCTATCAGCAGTGGGTTAAACAAACGCAAGTGGCTGTCATCAAGCCTATCGAACGACCTGTGGATGTGGATACAGAGCGTTGGGTCAGTGTTGACCTCTATGAGCAGGTGTTGATCGCATACGAACAGGACACGCCGGTCTTTGCAACGCTGGTATCAAGCGGTATGTCGGAGTGGCCGACCAACGAAGGCTTATTCCACGTGTACGTGCGCTATCCGCGGACGATCATGGCCGGCGCGTATGGTCAGCCCGATTTCTACTATCTTCAGGAAGTACCGTGGACGATGTATTTCGATGACGATATCGCGCTCCACGGCGCATACTGGCATGATGGCTTCGGTTATCGACGCAGCCACGGCTGCGTGAACCTGTCGATCACCGACGCGAAGCTGCTGTACGATTGGTCATCAACCGAGTTCGATTACTCGGTTCCTGAAGATGTAGGCCCGGCTGTATACGTCTACTCAAGTGGGATTTACCGCTAAGGTCAGTGCGATGCCGGAAAGGTTATCGTGAAGACGGTGCCCTTTCCGGCGTGTGTCTCGACATCGATGTTTCCGCTGTGGCTCTGCACGATTCCGTAAGTGACGAATAGGCCGAGGCCGCTCCCACCATGCTTGCTCGTGGAGAATGGGTCGAACAACCGGTGCATCATCTCATCCGGGATCCCGGCGCCTGTGTCCCTGAATGCGACCGAGACGGTATGATCGTGGGCAAACGTTGAAATCGTCAGCAACCCGCCCTCGCCCATCGCCTCATTCGCGTTCAGAGCAAGGTTGATGAAAACTTGCGTCAATGCATCTGGATTGCCTTCGATCGACGGGACAGGATGCAGATCGAGTTCGATACGTTTTCCCGCTTGAGCGAAGGATTTCCGAGTCAGGTCAAGCACGGCCTCAGCGATCTCATTGAGATTCACCGGTACAAACGTTTCGTTGTCGCCCTGATTGCCGACGTTGTACTCCAACAAACGCTGAACCAACCGCTTGATCCGGTCGACGCTCTCAAGAGTCGTGACAACCATGTCTTCTTCAACGGGCCGGCGCAGCTGAATATCCTCGAGGATGCCCTCCAAATTGATCTTGATCGGCAGCAGCGGGTTATTGATTTCGTGCGCGATTCCCGCCGCAAGCCGGCCAACGGACGCTAACTTTTCCGCCTGAATGAGCTGCGACTGCGCGGATTGCAGTTCACGCGTACGCTCGTCGACCTTTTGCTCCAAATGGCGGGCATAGTCCATCTGAATGCGGTAAAGTTCCGCGTTTCTCAAGGCGAGATTGGCCTGCCGTGCCAACCCCTCGAACAATTGAATACTCTGGTTATCCAATGGTTCAACGGAAAAGCCGATCAATAACGACGAGATTTCTTTGTTGTCGAGGTAATTCAACGGGATAACGAGTGCCTGCGTCGCCCACTTTTCCGCAACTACGGCGACAACTGCAATCGCCGTGACATCCAGCTGTGCGAGGTTCGAGGTGATCCATCGCATAGCACGCTTCTCAACAGGGGGTGGATTGATGCGAACCCCGGCGATTGAAGATGTTCTGCGTGAGATGTTGACCAGCGCGCCCGCCGCGATCGGGAGCGCATCCTGCATAAGCGACAGGATCAAACCGAACAGCGCCTCTCCGTCATCATGATGTTGATTGAGCGCCTCGCTGATGCGCAGAAGCACCTCGAGATCGCGCGTCCTTCGCTGCAATGCGAGTTCGAGCCGCCGTGCACGGATCTTCGTCTCTGCGCGGGCCAGCAGCTCACGAGGATGCACGGGTTTGCGCATCGAATCGTCAGCGCCTAGCTCCAGCCCCTGCAGAACATCAGGCCAATCGGTCGCTGACGTCAGGAGAAACGTCGGGATTTGGGCCGTGATGGGGTTTTCCCGCAGCCGGCGCAAAATATCGAAGCCAGAGACACGACCCAGACGCGGCTCAATGATAATCAGGTCGGGGATTCGCTCCTCAATCGCAGCAAAGAGCGCTGTGTCAGACTGCGCCGTCCTAACGCTGTAGCCTTCGCGCTCGAATACCCCTTTGAGAAGATGAGACGTAACGATCTCCGCATCGGCGATCAAAATCTCAGGAAGTCCGTTGGTGACCATTGATGCGGGCAGCGCCGACGTCGTCGTAAATGCCATGGGTTCAAGATACCTATAAACGCTAGACGTATAGTAATGATGTCGCCAAGTTCTGGCAACGCGCACCAAACACTTGAATGATAGAATACTCCGATCGTACATCAAATCGCGAAACAGAGATGTCAAGCATCCTTCGTTCCCTTGCTGCTGGCGTTGTCGGCGGAGTATTTATCGCGGTGGTCTTTTCGGCGGGATTCTTTGTGCGCGATTTGCTGCCTTCACCGTCTCAGGTGAGCGCAGGCGGGCCGTTTCCGCTGTTGCAGGATGTGATCTCAATCGTTGAAACAACCTATCTTCGAGGCTCACCGGACGAGACCACAACACAGTACTCTGCTATTCGGGGATATCTGAGCGGGCTTGGCGACCCTGCGACGTATTTTGTCGAGCCGCCCGCGACCCAAGTGGAATCCGATGCGCTCGCAGGAGTGTACGGCGGGATCGGCGTGCGGATACATACGACGACGACTGGTGAGTTTCGACTCACGCCATTTGCGGACAGCCCGGCCGAGGAAGCCGGCATCCACGATGGAGATCTGTTAATCAAGATCGATGGGACAGCGGTTGAGAAGGGCACGCCGATCTCAGCGATCGACGTTCGCCTGCGTGGAGAAGTGACCGAAGGAAACGGGGTCGACCTCGAGGTGACACGCCGGGGAAACCCGATGTCATTTTTCGTCCCTTTCGATGTCATTATCGTTCCCTCTGTGACGTATCGCATTCTCGATGAGGACGAGCATCTTGGCTACATTCAGATCACCGATTTTACGAATCGCACCCCAGCGGAACTCCGCGATGCCATCAGTTCGCTAAGGGAACAAAATGCGTTGGCGGTCATTGTCGATCTCCGGAACAACGGCGGTGGCCTACTCCAAGAAGCACTAACTGTTGCCGGCGAGTTCATTGACGACGGTCTGCTCCTGACGGAGCGCCAGCGTGCGAATGAGAAGGAATATCAGGATACCGAAGGCGGCGCATTGACTGACCTGCCGTTGGTCGTCCTTGTAAACGACGGAACCGCCAGTGCAGCGGAAGTTGTTGCCGGCGCGATTCGAGATTATCAACGCGGCATGCTGATCGGTCAGCAAACGTACGGCAAGGGGACGATCCAGCAGATCATCCAGCTCGCCGACAAGTCATCGGTTCATGTGACATTCGCGGAGTGGCTAACGCCGCTCGGCAATACGATCGAGGGGGTTGGCCTAACGCCTGACATCGTGATGATCCCGTCGAGCGATGGCGCGGATGTCGAACTCGCAGAAGCGATACGACAACTTCAATCTAGTATCACACCCAGCGTAACCACCGCACAGGATGGCTAACACACCTTATGGCTGACAACCGCAAGATCGTCGCTCGAAATCGTAAAGCGATGCATGACTATCAGCTGTTGGACTCGTTCGAGGCAGGCCTCGTGCTTTCCGGCGTCGAGATTAAGTCAATACGCGCCAATCTCGTCAATCTACAAGATGGCTGGGTACAGGTCATTGGCGACGAACTGTGGCTTATGGGTGTCCACATCACCCCGTATAAGCAGGCCAGCATGTTCGATCGGCTTGATCCGCGCCGTCCCCGCAAACTGCTCATGCACCGGAAAGAGATCAACCGGCTCATCTCACGGGTCAATGAGAAAGGCCTCACGCTCATCCCGACCCAGATCTACCTGAAAAACGGCCGAGCTAAGATAGAGATCGCGCTAGCACGCGGGCGCAAGCAGTACGACAAGCGCGATCAGATCGCCAAGCGTGAATCCGATTTGCAGCTTCGGCGCGCACTACGGGAACGTACTCACGAGTAGCGCTTGACACCGAGGGTGAGACTGCTATACTTCTGAAGCGTCCGCCCCATTCGTCTAGCGGTCAGGACGTGGCCCTCTCAAGGCCAAAACAGGGGTTCGATTCCCCTATGGGGCACACGGTAACCGGCTTCCTTTCTAGGACGCCGGTTTTGCGTTAGCGTACAAGCCCTACCCCAGCGCTGAGCACGGCGGCCGGAATGGACAGTTGCGCCAAATGCGGCCGGTATAGTACACATAGGTTTGTAGATCGATGTACCGGAACAGGTAGTTACCATGCCGCTTGACCTGCTGTGTATGGGGCGCAGTTCTATCGACCTCTATTCCAAAGATCTCGGCGCACCCTTTGAAGAAATCACCCAGTTTGCGGCTTATGTCGGCGGTTCACCGACCAACATCGCTGTCGGTGCGCGCCGGCTTGGCCTCAATTCTGGAATTCTTACCGCCGTTGGGAACGACCCTGTCGGCCAATTCATCATCCATTTTCTACAGACCGAAGGTTTCGACACGTCATTCATTCCGGTGAAGGCTGAGCGCCGCTCAAGCGCCGTATTGCTCGGAATTCAACCGCCCGACCGGTTCCCGTTGGTGTTTTATCGTTCCAACAACGCCGATATCGCGCTGACCATCGACGATGTGCTGAAGTCCCCTGTCGACCGGTGTGGACTTTTCCAGTTCGCCGGCACGAACCTGTCGAGCGAGTCGAGCCGAAGCGCAACCCTCTACGCGGCTGAAATCGCCCGCAAACACGGCGCCAAGATCGTACTCGACATCGATTTCAGGCCGGATCAATGGCATGACATACGGGCATTCGGCGTCAGCATTAGATCGGCTTTGCACCTGGTCGATTTCGTGATTGGCACCGAAGACGAGTTCAACGCGGCGGCGCTGGTTGATGCGTCTGGCGTACAGGTCACTCACTCGCAGATGTCCGACGCGCACGTTGCCGTCCAAGGTAACGCCGTACAACAGATGCTTACCGCAGGCCCAAGCGTAGCTGTTCAGAAGACCGGCGCGAAAGGCTGCCAGCTTCATTTTGCCGATGGTGCGACGAGAGATGTCCCCGGCTTCCCGGTCGAGATCGTGAATATTCTAGGGGCCGGAGACGCCTTTGGCGCAGGTCTCTTGTACGGCATTTCACAGGGCTGGGACTGGTATCGCTCAGCACGACTTGGCAACGCGTGCGGCGCCATTCTAGTTACGCAGCATGGATGCGCTGAGTTCATGCCAACAATGGCGCAGGTGCTCGATTTCGCCAGTACGTATGGGGGTCTCTAATGCAAGCAAAATCACCGCTGCTCATCCAGCCGACCCGGTTGACCTCGACGGGAGTCATCGTCTCCGTCACGCCTCAGCAGGCTGGATGGTCGTTGCTCGATGTCAAGGTTCTACGCTTAAAGCCGGGCGACACACATCATCTAAGCACCACGAACAGTGAACTGGGCTGCATTATCCAGCACGGGCGTATCAAGGTCAGCGTGAACGGCGGATCTCCAGAGACGTTGGGCCGGAGAACCAGCGTATTCGAGGATAAACCGTATGCGCTCTACCTCTCGACGAACATGGATGCCCGGCTCAGCGCGCTTGACGATGTTGAGCTTGCGATCTGTTCTGTGCCTGCGGCCACATCCAATCCCTATGCAATCGTGCGGCCTGAGGACTGCGCGGTCGAACTTCGCGGTGGCGATAATGCGTCACGACAGATCGTGAGCGTGTTTCCACCGGGATTCCAGTGTGAGAAACTTGTCTGTGTCGAGGTATATACTCCGAGTGGAAATTGGTCGAGTTATCCACCGCACAAACATGATCGCCACACGGTACGGCCAGACGGCACTATCGCCGAAGCAGACCTCGAGGAGACATATTTCTACCGCTTCGACCGGCCCGATGGCTTTGCGTATCAGCGTGTTTACACATCCGATAAACGGCTTGACGAGTTGGTACGTGCCACCGACTACAGCATCGTATTGGTTCCGGAAGGCTATCACCCTGTCGTAAGTGGTGTCGGATCCACTACGTATTACCTGAACTTCCTCGCTGGATCGGCACAGTCACTCGCGAATACGGATGACCCCGAATACACGTGGATCAAATCGACACTCGGCCCGCTTGACCCCCGACTGCCGATCGTTCCTCGCCGCTAACACGCACACCACGTCACAGGATCGAAACGACCATGAACTCGATCGAGCTAACAACAGCGCAGGCCATCATCTCTTTTCTCTCCAACCAGTATGTCGAGCGTGACGGCCAGCGCAACCCGTTCTTTGCGGGATGTTGGGGCATTTTCGGACATGGAAATGTCGCGGGAATCGGCCAAGCACTTGAACAATTCGCATCGGTGTTCCCGTATTTCCAGAGCAAGAATGAACAGGCACAGGTGCACATCGCAGCAGCGTTCGCAAAGGCGAGTAATCGGCTGCGCACGTTTGCTGTAACATCATCCATCGGCCCCGGCGCGACCAACATGCTGACAGGGGCCGCAGCTGCGACGATCAACCGGCTGCCGGTTCTGCTGCTCCCCGGTGACATCTTCGTCGAGCGTGTTCAGGCCCCGGTGCTGCAGCAGCTAGAAGTACCCTATTCGCAAGACATCTCAGTCAACGACTGCTTCAAACCGGTTTCCCGTTACTGGGATCGCATCTCCCGTCCCGAACAGCTCCTGACCGCGCTGCCTGAAGCGATGCGGGTCTTGACCTCACCAGCAGAAACCGGCGCCGTGACGCTCAGCTTGCCGCAGGACGTACAGACGTACGCTCATCATTTCCCTGCCGCTTTCTTTGAGCCTCGCACATGGATAATCCCGCGCAACCGAGCAGATCGATCCATGATCGACTATGCAGCACACATCCTCATGAGCGCCGCTCGCCCGGTCATCATCGCGGGAGGAGGTGTCCATTTCTCCCAAGCGACAGCGACACTCGCATCGTTCGCGGAGCGACACGGCATACCGGTTGTCGAGACTCAAGCTGGAAAAGGGGCGCTGCCGTTCGACGCACGCATGGCGATGGGCGCGGCCGGCGCGACGGGCACGTCCGCAGCAGTCACGCTGATGCGTGATGCGGATGTTGTGTTTGCCATCGGGACACGCTTGTCTGACTTTACGACGGCCTCAAAGACAGCGTTTCAGCATCCCAACGTGAAGTTCATCGGCATCAACGTCGTGGAGATGGACGCCTACAAACACAATGCCCTCCCGCTCATCGGTGATGCACGTGCGGTTCTCGAAGACCTGACCGAACGGCTTGGCGATTGGCAGACTGCATTTTCATACCAGTCCGACGCGACACAGCTCGCAGCCCAATGGAACGATGAAGTCCAGCGCATCTACGACATCCGTCACGGGCCACCTATGAGCCAAGGCGAGGTAATCGGCATGTTGAACGAGTTAACCGATCCTTCGGATGTCATCATTTGCGCGGCTGGCAGCTTGCCCGGCGACCTCCACAAACTATGGCGTACCCGCAGTGACCGGGGATACCACCTTGAATACGGGTACTCGACGATGGGTTACGAGATCCCTGCCGGCCTTGGCGTAAAATTGGCCCTACCCGACCGTGATGCTATCGTCGTCGTAGGTGACGGCTCGTACCTCATGATGCACACCGAACTCGTCACAATGGTTCAGGAGCGCATCAAGGTGATTATCGTGATGCTCGACAATTCAGGTTTTGCCAGTATCGGCGGCCTGTCGCAAAGCGTCGGCAGCGAAGGTTTCGGCACCGAGTACCGGCGTCGTTCTGCGTCAGGCCGCTACGATGCCGAGACGCTGGCGATTGATTTTGCCGCGAATATGCGGTCGCTCGGAGTCCGTGTCATCGAAGCTGATAGCCACGACACCTTTGCCTCGGCGATTGCGGAAGCAAAGCGACACGATGGCGGCCCGGTGGCAATCGTGACCCGCACTGACCGCAACGCGCGTGTACCGGGCAGCGACGCGTGGTGGGATGTCGCCGTCGCTGAAGTGTCGGACAAACCCGCGGTTCAGGACGCGCGTAAGGAATATCTGGAAAAGAAGCGGTTGCAGCGCGCCTATTTCCCGCCGACAAAGCCGGGATAGTCACGGAACCAGTCGGTATCGCCGTTGGGCCGTCCTGTGCGATCCCAGAACGGTACTCCATGCTGCTTCACGATTGCCGCAAGTTCGGAGAGGTCTGAACGGGCCTTTCCGTGCAGCACGCGTATGCGGCCGTCCTGTCCTACCGCTTTGACCGCAGGGTTCCATAACGCACGGCCGACCATAATCCCACTGCATCCAGCTTGGCACGCAGCCGATACCTGCTGTTTGAACGTGGCGCTGTCTACGCCGCCGCTCAGCAGCACCCACGGTATCTCGCCGCACGCCTCATTGACGATGCCGAGCGCATCATCCCACTGCCAGAGCGAGTTATCCGAGTTATCGCGAACAGGAAACTCGATCTTGAGGATATCCACGCCACAGTCAACCATCGCACGCAGCATTGAGACCGTATGACGAAGCCGCACCTTGAGGTCATGCCCGTCCTCACCCGGCAGATCAAACAAGATCGGTTCAAGGAACAGCGGTAGATCGAACCTGCTGCACACACCTGCCAATAGACTGATGAGTCGCAGTCGTTCGCCCGCCGTGCCTGCAAGCGGGTGGAAGTAGATCAAGAGCTTGATCCCGCTCAGGCCGGCGCGCTTGGCTTTCTCGACATTCCAATCCGGGATGAATTGAATCTCGCGCTCGCTCGGGTGCTGCTGATAGTTGGTGACTTCAAGCGGCGCGATCAGGCCGGGGGTGGACGAAAGCATTCCCGACGCGATTCCCTGCCCGACGACCAGCGATGGATCGCCCAGAATACCTGAGCATTGATCTCCTAATGCCTGAATTACGTCTCGCTTGAACTCCCCCACCTCACGATCATCGACCGGCACGCCGCGTGCGGCTGAGAGGGCATCACGCAGATTCGCCCGGTGATCAATAGCGAGCACCATGAAGTGACCATCGCGAGTTGCACACTGCGTGAGATGCCTAAACTTGCCGATCGAGATCATGTCGAGGGCCTTGTTTTGCGAGTCTGTATGGCACGTAAGTATAATTCCAGCAAGAACTTATTCAACCCAGCAAGAGGTTGGGCATGACCATCCGGTTCGGTGTAATAGGTGC